>JAEEGJ010002808.1_pt1 | contig 77723 bp, 62 predicted proteins | sample 8958761 | NCBI WGS metagenome assembly JAEEGJ01 (sample SAMN16246546, study PRJNA631951) | gut metagenome | biome: gut microbiome; feature: rumen; material: RS-attached | host: Bos | place: Iran: Karaj | collected 2018-10 | reverse complement strand
AGTGGTAAAAGTCGAAATCTCTAGCACCTCTCACCCGTTCTATACTGGTAAGAGCAAGCTCGTTGACACCGCAGGTCGTGTTGATAAGTTCATGAGCCGCTACGGTAAGGCTGCGAAGAAGTAAGATACAATATCACAGGATTATAACCGGGAAGGTGCGTCGATGGTAGTTGCATATGCCATGGTCGCACCTTCTTCAGTCAAGATGATAAATATGAAATTGCTAAAAACCCTACTCCCCACCCTCTTGTTGCTGACACTCTTTTCGTGTAGCAAGGATGAAAACGATGCCAAGATTCCCGGCATAGCCGAAAACAAAAACAAGAATCTGACGAGTATCTACCCAGAAGCTGCCCGTCTGGAGTTCCCTAGACTAAAGGGAGGCCAGAGCATCCTGCTGGTGCATCGCACTAACGACAAATATGGTGTAAACTTCTGCACGGAATGGGACACACAGAAAAAATCACAACGCTGGTCGTGCTACCAGATGCACGGAGGAAATACAGGTGGCAACACCGGACGTTATCAAGAGGGGTATCCCTACGATGACTTACTGGACTTTGCCAACTATTTCACCATGGGCGACGGTACACCCTTCGATCCTTTCTGGAATTCAGGCTACGACCACGGGCACATCTGTCCGTCGGCAGACCGCCAATATTCCAAGGAAGCCAACCGTCAGACCTTCTTTCTCACTAACATGCAGCCTCAGCGCAATGTCTTCAACGCAGGAGTCTGGGCTGCTATGGAACAACAGGTAAGAAACTGGAACCGAGGTGCTTTCCGCGACACCCTCTATGTCTGCAAGGGCGGCACCATCGACCGCAATGACCAGATATCGCGCACCCTCTCCAACGGTCTCATCGTACCTAAGTTTTTCTTTATGGCTGTGCTCTGCAAGAACAATAGCGGATACAAGGCTATGGCCTTCTGGATAGAGCACAAGGACAAGGACACCGATTTCCCCAAAGACAGTCAGGGAAACTATATGCTGAGTCCCTATGTGACCAATGTCCGCGAGCTGGAAACCCTCACCGGCATCGACTTTTTCTGTAATCTTGATGATGAAACAGAAAATCATGTGGAGACATTAGCCGTGGAGAATATCAAGAGCGCATGGGGACTGAAATGATTTTTTTGGATTTTTATTTGGCATTGCGAAATAAAATTCTTATCTTTGTACCCAAGAACCTACACATTATTTTAAAATAGAAAATGAAGACTATTTATGAGTTCTCTGTCAAGGACAGAAAAAACAAGGACGTATCCCTCAAGGAGTACGCCAACGAAGTATTGCTCATTGTGAATACTGCCACCAAGTGCGGTTTCACCCCTCAGTATGATGAACTGGAAGCCCTCTACAAGAAATATCATGCTCAGGGCTTTGAGATTCTCGATTTCCCCTGCAACCAGTTTGGACAGCAGGCTCCCGGTACCGACGAGAGCATCCACGAATTCTGCAAGCTTAACTTCGGCACAGAGTTCCCCCGCTTCAAAAAGGTGAAAGTGAATGGTGACGACGCTGATCCACTCTTCAAGTTCCTCCAGCAGGAAAAAGGTTTTGCGGGCTGGGATATGGAGCACCCGATTGCCCACATTCTTGATGATATGCTCTCAAAGGCCGATCCCGACTATCAGCAGAAGCCGGATATCAAATGGAACTTCACTAAGTTCCTCGTCAACAAAAAAGGTCAGGTAGTTGCTCGTTTCGAGCCCACTGAGAAGATCGAGAACATTGCAGCCCAGATCGAGTTGCTGCTTCACTAACATCCGAATATGGAAAAGACAAAGTGTTTAATCATTGGCAGCGGTCCCGCAGGGTACACCGCTGCCATTTATGCCTCAAGGGCAAATCTGAATCCTATCGAGTATTGCGGCATGCAGCCCGGAGGACAACTGACCCAGACCACGGAGGTTGAAAATTTCCCAGGCTATCCCCAAGGCGTTGACGGCAATCAGATGATGATGGATCTCAGAGAGCAGGCTGAGCGTTTTGGCACGGATATCCGCGATGGCGAGATCATCAAGGTAGATTTCTCCAAAACCCCCTATCTCTGCACAGCAGAAGACGGCACGGAGATTGAAGCTGATACGGTGATTATTGCCACTGGTGCCTCTGCGAAGTACCTAGGACTCGACGACGAGCGTAAATACAATGGTATGGGTGTTTCTGCGTGTGCCACCTGCGATGGCTTCTTCTACCGCAAGAAAACGGTGGCTGTAGTAGGCGGTGGTGACACGGCCTGTGAGGATGCCCTCTATCTCTCCGGCCTTGCTAAGAAAGTCTACCTTATTGTCCGCAAACCTTTCCTTCGTGCTTCACAAGTCATGCAACAGCGTGTCAAGGCCGCTGAGAACATTGAGATACTGTTTGAGCACAACACCATCGGACTCTTTGGAGAGAATGGCGTAGAAGGTGCCCATCTGGTCAAACGCAAGGGCGAGGCCGATGAGTCATTCATAGATATTGCCATCGACGGTTTCTTCCTCGCCATCGGCCATAAGCCGAATACCGACATCTTCAAGGAGTGGCTGGAAACGGATGAAGTGGGTTATCTGAAAAAGATAGACGGTACCCCAAAGACAAAGATTCCTGGTGTGTTCGTTGCAGGCGACTGTGCCGACCCCGTTTACCGTCAGGCTATCTCAGCAGCCGGTTCTGGTTGTCAGGCCGCAATTGAAGCAGAAAGATACTTGCTGAACAGATAAAGAAGCAACAACCCCCTCTGAATATATATTCAGAGGGGATTTTTGTGCATCAAAAAAGGCTCGTTTCACAACGAGCCTTTTTCTTAAAAACTAAATTAATCAACCATAAACCTTAACCATTAAAAATCTTTTCTGGTGCAAAGATAGATGTATTTTTGATTATAGGGGTTGATTAATAATTATTTGAGGTCGAAAATTCGTTACTTACCTAAAATTCGACTAATTTTCACGCATTTTCTACTTATTTAGCCCAAAAAACGTATCTTTTTTCTTCAAATAGTTGAAAATTCGTGCATTTTTCTTATCTTTGCACCATCAAAATCAGCGAATATGAACCTAAGGATTATACTCATTTTGGTCATTTTGGCCATTACGACGGCAGTTTTTCTGTTTGGAAGAATCGTATACAACCGCAGCTTACGTGTCAGACGCCGACTGCAGATGGAACAAATCTTCACAAATATCACCCACGAACTGTTGACGCCACTCACAGTCATCTCAGCTTCCGTGGACCAATTACGGGAAGAAGTCCCACAATACGACCAGAATTACGACCTGATGCAGAAGAACATCCAGCGTATGGTCCATCTGCTTCAGCAAATCCTCGAAACAAGCAAATCACAGGCAGGCGAGTTGAAACTCCTCGTGGCACAGGGCGATGTCATGCAGTACATTTATAACACAGCCTTTTGTCTACAGCCACTGATGGATAAGAAACAACTGAAATTCTCCATTGAATGCAGCCCCCAGAGCATGATGGGTTGGATAGACACCGACAAACTCGACAAGATCATTTACAACCTGCTATCAAACGCAGCCAAATACACCAACGAAGGCGAGGTTTCACTTCAAGTCTGGACTAGTCGCAAATACGACTATATATATATTAAGGTACGCGATACTGGCAGAGGCATTCCAAAAGAGAAGATGAAAAACCTATTCCAACGTTTCTATGATGAAGAATACCGCCAGCACAAAACCATCGGCACAGGTCTCGGCCTGGCACTGACATACGATCTCGTACACCTGCACAAGGGTACCATCAGCTGCGAGAGCGAAGAAGGTAAGGGTACGACTTTCACCCTGAAGATCCCTATCACCAAGGAATCCTTCAAACAAGATCAGATCGACGAGAAGCATGAAATCGACCTGACCATCCCTCAGGATATCATTATCGATGCCACTTCGATGGTGTCAGACGTGAATGTCGAGATGGACGCCAATGCACTTTTGGTTGACGATGCCTACCGCATCCTGGTTGTAGAAGATAACCCCGAACTGCTCATGCTGATGCAACACATGCTGAAGAACCAATACCACGTCCTCATAGCCAAAAACGGAAAAGAAGCCCTAAATATCGTACATAAGACACCTATTGACCTCATCGTTTCCGATGTAATGATGCCCGAGATGACGGGGTTTGAGCTGACCCGTGAACTCAAGGATGATCCTAACTACAACCATCTGCCCATCATCCTGTTGACTGCCAACACTAAGAAAGAAGACCAGGAGGAAGCCCTCAGGATTGGTGCCGACGAATACCTCACCAAACCTTTCCGTTTGGGAGAACTTAGACTACGCATCGACAACATCATCGAGAACCGCCGACGTATGTTGCAGGACTTTGCCATCAAGATGGATGACATTGACGACCAACAAGAGATAGTCCTTACTCCTGAACAGATTTTCCTGGAGAAGGCTCTGAACTGTATCCACGAACACCTCGACGATAGTAACTACGACCGCGATGCCTTTGCTGCCGACATGGGTGCCAGTTCGTCGACACTCTACAACAAACTCCGTGCCATCACTGGCATGAACGTTACCACTTTCATCCGCGACGTCCGCATGAAAGAGGCACGTCGGTTGGCAGAAAAAGACCCCAACATGCGCATCAGCGACCTCGCCTACAGGGTGGGATTCCAAGATCCGAAGTATTTCTCCACCTGTTTCAAGAAATATTATGGCATCCAACCCAAGGAGTTTATGGAAGGAATGAAAAGCGAAAAGTGAAAAGTTAAAAAATAACAAGGCACAACAACTTTTTACTTTTCATTTCTCACTTCTCACATCTATTTTGTACCTTTGCACACGGATATCTTAATCCAAAACTTTACAATTATGGCTAAACAGAAAAAATTCATCCTCCAAGAGAGTGAGATCCCAACACAGTGGTACAACATTCAGGCAGACATGCCCAACAAACCCATGCCTCCCATCCATCCTGCTACCAAGCAGCCGTTGGGTGTGGACGATCTGGCACACATCTTCCCTCGCGAATGCTGTGTGCAGGAACTAGACACAGAACATCGCTGGATCGATATCCCAGAAGATGTGCTGGATAAGTATAAATACTATCGCAGTACGCCATTGGTACGTGCCTACGCCCTTGAAGAGGCCCTCGGTACTCCTGCCCACATCTATTTCAAAAACGAATCGACCAATCCCCTGGGTTCACATAAGATCAACTCTGCCCTGCCCCAGTGCTACTACGCCAAGCAGGAAGGCACAACCAACGTGACCACCGAGACCGGTGCCGGCCAGTGGGGCGCAGCCCTTTCATACGCCGCTAAGATCTATGGTCTCGATTGTGCCGTTTATCAAGTGAAGATCACTATGCAGCAGAAGCCCTACCGTTCCAGTATTATGCGCACTTTCGGTGCTGTCGTAGAAGGTTCTCCCTCGATGTCGACCCGTGCCGGTAAGGATATACTTACCAAAGACCCCACCCACTCTGGCTCTCTCGGCACTGCCATCTCTGAGGCAGTTGAGCTGGCTACTACCACACCCAACTGTAAATACACGCTGGGGTCCGTACTCAACCATGTAGGCCTGCATCAGACCATTATCGGTCTGGAGGCTGAGAAGCAGATGCAGATGGCCGGTGAGTATCCCGATACGGTAATTGCCTGCTTTGGTGGTGGTTCCAACTTCGGAGGTATTGCCTTCCCCTTCATGCGTCACAACCTGAGTGGCGAGCGTCACACAGAATTCATTGCTGCTGAGCCCGACAGCTGTCCGAAGCTCACCCGTGGTCAGTTCCGTTATGACTTTGGCGACGAGGCTGGTTATACCCCACTGCTGCCGATGTACACCCTAGGTCACAACTTCAAGCCAAGCAACATCCATGCTGGCGGTCTGCGCTATCACGGTGCCGGTATGATTATCTCCCAGCTTATCAAAGACGGCTATATGAAGGGCGTCGACATCCCACAGCTCGAGACCTTTGATGCGGGTATGCTATTTGCCCGAACGGAGGGTATCATCCCTGCTCCTGAGAGCACCCATGCCATAGCAGCCACCATCCGCGAGGCACTGAAGTGCAAGGAGACAGGCGAGGAAAAAGTCATTCTGTTCAACCTCTCCGGTCACGGACTTATCGACATGCCGTCATACGAGGCCTTCATCAAAGGTGACCTGCAGAATTACACCGTCACAGACGAGATGATTGCCGAGAACCTTGCCGAACTCGACAAACAATAATATCAGATCCCTGCTTAGATACTACTGATTTACATGATAGGGCCGCACCTCGTGATGGGGTGCGGCCTGTTTTTCTGTTTTTCAGAAAAAAATTTGGTTGTTTGCTCAATTCTTTGTACTTTTGCATCAGAACTAAATAAAACAAGGATTATTATGGGTAAAATAAAGACTATCGGCATTTTAACATCCGGCGGCGACGCCCCCGGCATGAATGCAGCCATCCGCGCCGTGACGCGTGCAGGCATTTATAATGGTTTTAACATCAAGGGTATCTACCGTGGCTATGACGGTCTGATCAAGGGCGAGGTGAAACAGTTCACCACTGAGAACGTCAGCGGTATTATCAACCGTGGCGGCACCTTCCTGAAGACCGCCCGCTCGAAGGAGTTTATGACTCCCGAGGGTATGCAAAAAGCATACGAGACCTGCCAGAAGGAGGAGATCGACGCGCTGGTGGTAATTGGTGGTAACGGTTCATTGACAGGCGCTTGGAACTTCGGCGTAGAGTTTGACTTCCCCTGCATCGGTCTTCCCGGCACTATCGACAACGACCTCTACGGCACCGACAGCACCATCGGTTACGACACGACTATGAATACCATCATGGACTGCGTCGACCGCATCCGCGACACGGCTAACTCCCACGAGCGTATCTTCTTCGTCGAAGTCATGGGCCGCGATGCCGGTTTCCTTGCACAGAACTGCGCCATCGCCTGTGGTGCCGAGGCTGCCATCGTTCCAGAGGAAGTAACCGATGTCGACCAGTTGGCACAATTCATGGGCCGCGGCATCCGTAAGTCGAAGAAATCGTGCATCGTCATTGTTTCAGAGAGTCCCAAGTGCGGTGCCCTCTACTATGCCGACCGTGTGAAGAATGAGTTTCCGGAGTTCGACGTGCGTGTTTCGATCTTAGGTCACCTACAGCGCGGCGGTACACCGTCAGCCCGCGACCGTATCCTCGCTTCTATCACGGGTGTGGGTGCCATCGAGGCCATCAAGCAAGGCCAACGCAACATCATGGTAGGTGTGCGCAACAACGATGTGGTCTATGTGCCATTCTCCGAATGCATCCGTACCGACAAGCGCTTCGACAAACGTCTGATCACCGTGCTCGACGAGCTCAGCATCTAAGACAATGCTTGGTGTGCAGGGAGCTTACTACTTTAATACACTTTTTGGCCCTGTTGGTGCCACCCTTGGCTACAGCAACAAGACCAAAAAGCCATACTTTTACCTAAACTTAGGTTATGAATTTTAAAACATTATACGATATCAATCTGACGTGACACCTTCACTTTCTCTTCGACAACCTTGGGGAGTTCGACGGTGAGAACACCATGCTCGACCTTAGCGGAGATATCCTCCCTCTTCACGTCATCAGGCAAAATCAAGGTCTGCTCGAACTTTGAGTAAGAGAACTCACGGCGCAGGTAGCGGGTGTTTTTGTCTTCCTCCTTCTTCTCCTGCTTGCTCTCCATCTTGATGATCAGGTTACCCTCATCATTGATATGTACGTTGAAGTCCTCCTTCTTCATGCCCGGTGCAGCCACTTCTACAGTATAGGCCTTGTCACTTTCTTTCACATTGATAGCGGGAGCCGTGCAGTTTGCTTTCGGCATAAAGTCCGTATCAAACAAATCATTGAACACACTGGGAATCCAACTGTTACTTCTCATTACTGGCATCATAATTGTTACCTCCTAATTCTATTTTAAAATGATTAAACATGTTACTTTTTTTAGTGATCACCTTTCGGTTCTCACCAAGTAGAATGCAAGATAAATGCCAAACGAGGTTTAATGTCAAAATGTCACAACTTCGCGACAAATTGACAGGGACTCCATCACAGAAGCCACAGGAGCAATGACAATGGAACGCTTGCCATTGACTTCACGGAAGTTGCACAGACGGGGATGTTGGGATACGTAATTAAGTATACGGCCGAAGGCTTCGCTCTGATAGTAAAGACTATCGGGATTGCTGACGAAATAGAGGAACATCTTCTGCTGCTTCAATATGATCTTCTCAATGCCCAACTGCTTACCGAGCGCACGGAGCGGCACCACATTAATCAATTCCTCAGCAACATCAGGGATGGCACCGAAACGGTCTATCAACCGTTTGCGATAGGCCTCCAAATCATTATCGAGGTGATTGCTGTTAGCGAGGTTGTCGAGTTCGCGGTAGAGTAGCATACGCTCGGAGTCACTGGGGACGTAATGGTCTGGGAAATACATCTCGATATCCGATTCGAGAGCACAGTCATCTACAAAAGCATAGTTTTCAGGAATGCCAGCATGGCTTGATGGACTTGACGGGCTGGATTTACTAATAGCGGCCGACTCAGCCTTAGCGAATTCGGGTTCTTCATTGCGGAGCTCTGTCATCGCTTGGTTGAGGATCTTCTGATAAGTCTCGTAGCCAAGGTCGGAGATAAAACCCGATTGTTCTGAACCAAGAAGATTGCCAGCACCTCGGATATCGAGATCTTGCATGGCAATATTGATACCCGAACCGAGGTCGGAGAAGTTTTCGAGAGCCTCCAGACGACGTCTTGACTCAGGAGGCAGGGCTGACAACGGTGGCGCAAGCAGATAGCAGAAAGCCTTACGATTGCCACGCCCCACACGTCCTCGCATCTGATGAAGGTCGGAGAGTCCGAAGTTATGGGCACCATTGATGATGATGGTATTGGCATTGGGAATATCAATACCGTTCTCAACAATAGTTGTGGAGAGGAGTACGTCGTAATCGTAGTTAGAAAAGTCGAGAACAATCTTTTCAAGATCCTCAGGTTTCATTTGTCCATGACCGATGGCGATGCGGGCGTCAGGGATATACTTATGAATCATTTCTGCAATATGCGTCAGATCGCTAATACGGTTGTTCACGAAATAGACCTGTCCATTGCGCGACATCTCGAAATTAATAGCATCGGTGATGATCTCCGCACCGAAAGTATGGATCTCAGTCTGGATGGGATATCGGTTAGGGGGCGGTGTCTGAATGACGCTGAGGTCACGGGCACCGACAAGTGAGAACTGAAGTGTACGGGGAATGGGCGTTGCCGACATCGTCAGGGTGTCGACGTTCGACTTCATCTGGCGAAGCTTTTCCTTCGTAGAGACACCAAACTTTTGTTCCTCATCTATAATGAGTAGTCCGAGGTCTTTGAACTTCACCGATTTTCCGATGAGTTTATGAGTACCGATAATGATATCTATCTTACCGTCAGCCAGATCTTTCAACAGTTCGGTGGTCTGTTTGGTAGTGCGTGCCCTCGTCAGATAATCCACACGGACAGGCATATCTTTCAGACGGGAGGAAAAAGTGCGGAAATGTTGATAGGCAAGTACCGTTGTAGGTACGAGCACTGCCACCTGTTTACCATCGGCAGCTGCCTTGAAAGCTGCACGCACAGCCACCTCCGTCTTGCCGAACCCCACATCACCACAGACAAGACGGTCCATTGGCTTGGCCATCTCCATGTCAGCCTTCACATCCTGCGTGGCCTTCAACTGATCGGGCGTATCCTCATAGAGGAAACTGGCTTCAAGTTCTTTCTGCAAATAGCTGTCATGGCTGAAGGCAAAGCCCTTCTCACGACGACGCTTGGCATAGAGCTTGATCAGGTCACGAGCAATATCCTTAATATGTTTCTTGGTGCGCTCCTTCAAGCGTTCCCACTGGCCAGTGCCAAGTGTGGAGAGCCGCGGTCCCTCGCCACCATCCTGCGACCTGTATTTCGATACTTTATATAAAGAATGTATCGAGACATAGATGCTGTCGCCATGCTGGTAGATGATTTTTATCATCTCCTGATACCCATCGCCTTGCGGCATGCGAACAAGGCCGCCGAACTTGCCGACACCATGATCAACATGCACTACGAAATCGCCGATCTCGAACTGCTGTATTTCCTTGAGCGTGAGGGCCATTTTACCACTACGCGCCTTGTCACTCTTGAGATTATACTTATGGAAACGGTCAAATATCTGATGATCCGTAAAGACGCAAATTCGCAAATCGTTGTCGGCAAAACCTTCGTGTAGAGTCTTTTCGACGGGGGTAAAAACAGCCTTACCCCCTTGAAAATCGGGAAGTTGCTGTGCCTCGAGAATTTCGCGGAGTCGTTCGTTCTGTTTCTGACTGTCTGCGAGAATATAGATCTGATAACCCTGCAGCAGATAGTCCTCGAAGGATTTTGTCAGAAGATCGAAGTTCTTATGGAAAAGCGGTTGGACGGAAACATGAAAATTTATAGTAGATTGTTTTGAGTTTATAGATGAGGGGCGATGACCAAATTCGATACGACGGAATTTATCGGCATCCGCCATGAACTGCGATCCGGTTATCAACTGCGACTCCTTGCGCATCTGCTGTTCTATCTCATGTCTCTCAACCTCCGTGGCTTGTTCGAACTGCTCCATCTTAGCCTGGGAGGAGAAGCCTTCCTGATAGGCACGATCAATAGCATCCCGCACATAGGGATAGTCTTTCGTCACCAGCACGACACCTTCCGGCACGAACGAGAGGAAAGGTACCTTATCCTCTGTCACCATTGCCAGTTCCGGCACAATCTCAATCTTGTCACGCTGGTCCTTCGAGAGCTGATCCTCCACTTCAAACGTACGGATGGAATCGATGTCATCACCAAAGAAATCGATACGATAAGGATATTCGCAACTATAGGAGTAGACATCGAGGATAGAACCACGCAAGGCGAACTGTCCAGGCTCATATACATAATCTACTTCACGAAAGCCAAACTCCCGAAGCGTCTTCTCGATATCTGTGACCGCAATTGTCTGATCTTTCACCAGCACCAGTGTCCGTGTGTCCAGTGTCTTCTTCGAGACCACCATTTCTGCCAAAGCCTCCGGATAGGTGACGATATACCCTCCGCCCTCGCCAGACAAACGGGCCATGACCTCGGTTCGGAGGATCTCTGAGGCCGGATCGCGTTGGGCATATTTGATGGCACGCCGATAACTCGACGGGAAAAACAATACATCACGTGTTCCCATCAACTGTGTCAGATCGTGATAGAAATAGCCCGCCTCCTCGGCATCCTGAAGGATAAACAGAAACGGAGCGGAAGCATATTTCTCACTTTTTACTTTTTGTTTTTCACCTAACGCAGCAAACAACAGGGGAGCCGAAGAGCCCAAAAGGCCCTCGAGGAAGATCGTTCGAACCGACAATTTTCCCAACTCCTTCGCCAGCGCCGACACCTGCGGCAACTTGGCATAAATTTTCTCTAAATCCTGTATATTCATTAGAAATTGTGTGCAAAATTACTAAAATTTCTGCGATTAGCGTATGCTTATCAGAGTTTTTTATTAATTTTGCAGCGTAATATATCTGATTATGCATCAAAGCGACAGCATTGTTATCATCCCGACGTACAATGAGAAGGAGAACATCGAGAAGATCATCCGGGCCGTATTCGGACTGGAAAAATGTTTCCATATCCTTGTGATTGACGACGGTTCTCCAGACGGCACGGCTGCCATCGTAAAAAGACTCATCAACGAGGAGTTCAGCGACAGACTGTTCATACTGGAGCGCAGCGGTAAACTCGGGCTTGGCACAGCCTACATCACAGGTTTCAAGTGGGCCTTGGAACGCGACTATGAATACATCTTTGAGATGGATGCCGATTTCAGCCATGACCCCAACGACCTGCCCAGGCTCTATAGCGCCTGTCATGACGAAGGTTACGATCTGGCAATCGGCAGCCGGTATATCTCAGGGGTAAATGTTGTCAACTGGCCCATTGGCCGCGTGCTGATGTCTTATTTCGCCTCGAAATACGTCCGTATCGTAACAGGCTTTAAGGTACACGACACGACAGCAGGTTTCAAGTGCTACAAGCGTCGCGTTTTGAAGACCATCGAACTCGACAAGATACGTTTCAAGGGATATGGTTTCCAGATCGAGATGAAATACACCGCCTATAAGATCGGTTTTAAGATCAAGGAGGTGAGCGTCATCTTCGTCAACCGCCGTGAGGGAACGAGCAAAATGTCTGGTGGCATCTTCGGCGAGGCTTTTTTCGGCGTGATGCAGCTCAAATGGGACGGATGGACACGCCACTATCCGAAAATAGTGGAGTGAAAAGTAAATTGTGAAAAGTGAACAAATATGATTACTCTTCTATATAGGGTTTATCAGTTATTTATAGGATTACCGTTATTGGTGATTCTGACGATTGTGACGGCGTTGGAGGTTGGCATTGGCACGACGATTGGTAACGGCCATTTCTGGGGCTACTATCCTGGCCACTGGTGGGGAAAGCTGATTCTGAAATTGTTTCTGATTCCCGTAAAGGTGGAAGGCCGTGAGCATCTGGAGAAAGAACAGAGCTACGTGTTTGTCGCCAACCATCAGGGGGCGTTCGACATTTTCCTCATCTATGGTCACTTGAATCGCAACTTCAAGTGGATGATGAAACAGTCGCTGCGCAAGATTCCCTTCGTGGGCTATGCCTGTGAGAAGTCGCATCAGATATTCGTAGACAAACGAGGACCCAGCAAGATCCGCCAAACCTACGAGAATGCCCGTGAGATCTTAAAGGAGGGGTATAGTGTGACGGTGTTCCCGGAAGGAGCACGAACCTTCACCGGCCATATGGCCCACTTCAAGAAAGGCGCCTTTGCACTGGCCGATGAACTGCAGTTGCCCGTTGTCCCTCTGACCATCAACGGCAGCTTTGACATCCTACCACGTATGAAAGGCTTCAACTTCATCAACTGGCACCCGCTGAAGCTGACTATCCACCAGGCCATCTACCCCATCGGCCAGGGTTCAGACAATGTGGATGCCACCATGCGACAGGCATACGACTCGGTGATGTCGTCGCTCAACCCGAAGTACCAAGGATTCGTAGAAAACCCTGACCAATGATTGCTCGTGCGCCTTATCTGTTCCTGTTGCTGATCATCATCCCTGATCTGTATTTCGATCTGCACTATTGGCGGCATAAGTATTCTGCCAGTCAACGGTTCTGTCGCTGGCTCCCCACCATCGGACTGGTAGCCTATACCATCTATCTGATGTACGAGAAGAATTTCATTCCCGACAATCCCACCATTATCTATATCTACCTATTTTTATTAGGCCTCATCGCCATCCCCAAAGCGGTGTATATGCTTTTTTCCTTGGCAGGTCTTTCTTTCAGTCATCTGTTTCATCGTAAGAAGAGTGCTCACCCGCACAATAATTACGGCAATCTGATTGGACTGATCTGCGTACCCATCCTTTGGTTTATTCTTATCTACGGCTCGTTTGTGGGATTCTCAGAGTTGGAGACCAATCGCCATACGTACACTTCGCCCGATATTCCCAAGGCTTTCAACGGCTATCGCATCGTACAGTTCTCCGATGCCCATGTGGGGTCGTATACCGGCAGTCGGAAATGTATTCTGCAGCACGCAGTAGATAGTATCAATGCTCTGCGTCCTGACCTGATCGTCTTCACGGGCGACCTACAGAATGTCAAGCCCGAGGAACTTTACAGCCAAATGGACATTCTCTCGAAACTAAAGGCCAAGGACGGCATCTATTCCGTACTCGGCAATCACGATTATGCAAAATATGTAGACTGCAGCGAGGCGGAAAAAGAGGCTAACTGTCGTGAGACCATCAGTTTGGAGAAACAATTAGGCTGGACGTTACTGCAGAACGAACACCGATATATCGAGCGTGGGAAAAGCCGGATCGTCATTGCGGGAATGGAGAACGACGGCGATGGCAAGCATTTCCCGCAGAAAGGCAATATCAGCAAAACCCTGAAGAGTGTAGACGACGATGACTTTATTCTCATGCTAGAGCACGACCCCTCTTCCTGGCGTCGTAAGATTATTCCTGACGGACGGGCGCAATTGACTCTGAGTGGCCATACCCATAAGATGCAGTTCTCGATTTTCGGATGGTGCCCGCTGTCGCTGACAGGCAGGGAAGTCAACGGATGGTATACAGAAGGCAGGCAGTCGCTGTTTGTCACGGCAGGTTTAGGCGGACTGATTCCTTTCCGTTTCGGTGCCCCGGGTGAGATTGCTGTCATCACCCTGAAAACACAACCAACTAAAGATTAGCGGCAAGGAATTTGCGACAGACCTCGACAGGGAGTCCACGGCGACGGGCATAATCCTGAAGTTGATCTTCACCTATTTTTCCTAGATTGAAATAGCGGGCCTTAGGATGGGCCATCATCAGGCCGCTCACACTGGCGTGGGGCTTCATGGCACCACTCTCCGTCAGACGGATACCAATCTGTTTCATGTCAATCAGTTCGTTGAGAACGAAGTTGATACTCGTGTCAGGAAGAGAGGGATAGCCAACGGCAGGACGGATGCCCTGGAACTTCTCGATGAGCATCTCTGGTATCGTCAGTTGTTCATCCTTGGCATACCCCCAGAATTCCTTTCTCACCTGCTCATGCATCCGCTCAGCGGCAGCCTCTGACAGACGGTCAGCCAACAACTGTGCCATCATCTTCTGATAAGGATCTGTATCGAAATCCGTTTCAAGGCCGATGTCAGCAGAAGTGGCGAAGACCCCAAGTTTAGAGGAGTCAGGAGACAGGAGACTGGAGTCAGTAGAAATGCTTAGAGGGGAAAGGTTACAGGTAAGCGCGTAAGCGGGAATGATAAAGTCGGAAAGACAAAGATAAGGAGGTTCTCCCTGCTGCTGGCGCAGGCAAGGTATCCTACAGACTCCTGAATTCTGACTCCTGACTCCTTTATATACCACAATATCATCACCATCGGCGTTTGCCTCGAAGATTTCGAAAAGACCATAGGCATGATAACGTCCTTCCTGTTGGGTCAAAAATGTCTCTGCCTCCTGACGTAATCGTGCTTTCTCTTCTTCGTCCTTCATTTGCCAGGCAAAGAAGAAATAGGCCCAGTTGATATAGGGCACTAACTCATGGATATCGTAGGAGATTATCATCTGAATAGGACAGGCTGACCAATATAATCCGTATCCCCTTTGCCATCGGCATAGACCGTATGACCATTGCAGAGAGTTCGCTCCACGCGCCAAAGGAACATATGGCCCTCCATCGGACTCCAACCACATTTGCTCTCAACCAGGTCCTTCGTGCATACCCAAGCCGTATTTGGACGTACCAACACAAGATCTGCCTGATAGCCCTCGCGGATAAAACCACGATGACGAACCTCGAAAAGTCGGGCCGGATTGTGGCACATCAACTCCACGAGCCGCTCTAAAGAAAGAACACCATTATCCACCAGTTCCAGCATCGTCACTAGCGAGAATTGGATCATCGGCATGCCACTGACGGCCTTCGCGCAACCACCTTCTTTCTGTGACAACAGATGTGGGGCATGATCCGTGCCAATCACCGTGATACGTCCATCGGTAAGCGCCAGCTGCAGGGCCTCGCGGTCGCGTTCAGTCTTGATGGCAGGATTACATTTGATGCGTGTACCCAGACTTGCATAGTCGCGATCACAGAAATAGAGATGACTTACAGTCGCTTCGGCAGTAATCATTGAACATTGACCATTGACCATTGAACACTTGTCAAATAAGTCAAGCTCTCGGGCTGTGGAAAGATGGGCGACATGGAGACGGGCATCGTATTTCTGTGCCAGCTCTACAGCCAAACGCGTACTCTCATAACAGGCCTCCTCACTTCGGATCTCCGGATGGTGGATCACCTTGGGATCGTCGCCGTACTTTTCCTTCGCCTCCGCCATATTGCGATTGATGATGGCCGTATCCTCACAATGTGCCATAATCGGCAGTTCCGAAGAGGAAAAGAGCTGTTCCAAAGCCTCACGACGGTCTACCAACATATTACCCGTAGAACTGCCCATAAACAGTTTGATGCCAGGAATACGATGGGGATCAAGTTGTGGGAAAAGGGAGATATTGTCATTGGTGGCGCCAAAGAAGAAACTATAGTTCACGTGACTCTTCTGAGCAGCCAGAGTGAACTTCTCTTCCAAAGCCTCAAGCGTCGTGGTCTGAGGCACCGTGTTCGGCATATCGAAATAGGTAGTCACACCACCTGCCGCTGCAGCACGGCTCTCGGTATCGATATCGGCTTTCTCCGTCAGACCAGGCTCACGGAAATGCACATGATCGTCGATAATGCCTGGCAACACGAAACATCCCGAAGCATCAATGACCTCATCAGATGATACTTCGGGATAGGTATGTCCTTGAATAATCTGAGTTATTTTTCCGTCTTCGATGATGATGGTACCATCGAACGTCTTACCTTCATTGACAATGGTTCCACCTTGGACAACGGTTTTCATTTCTTGGGAAGATTGGTCAGAGGCACATGCATAGAGTCAGGCAACGTATGCGGAGGCTGAATAGTGGCAGCCTCAGCAGGAGGAGTGATCTGAGTATCATCAACCAGACCATTCTCACGGGCCTGAATCTCATTAGCAGTCCTGTAATACTCGCTCACATAGGGATCTGTCTTGAATTTCTGCGTCGCCTTGCTCATGATGTCCTCAATCTGAGGTGTCAGCACTGGATAAGGATATCCGCTGGTCATCATCATAAACACGCCTGGACCCAGCACATTGTCGAAGTTCTCTACGATGAAGTTTGTCACCAGACTGTCCTCTCTCTGAGCAATCACAGCCGCCTCAACGGTGAGTTGCTGATTGATCTCGTCTTCATCGATACCATCGAGCAACATCTGACTCTGCTTGTGCGACAGTTCGTTCATCTCATTGTTCAACTGATTGTGCAAGGTGATGAAATCATAGAGCTTCTCATTCAGTGGCGTACCACTCACACGCTGGCTGGCAGCGTCAATCTTGATTTCTATCTCGCCCTTCTCCACGACGATGGGCAGGATGCTCTCCTCGTCCATATAGAGGCTGGCCATACGGATGGTATCGAGCAGTCCGGCAAAGCGGAACTTACCATGCACCACATCACAGGAGTCGATACTCTTCAGCTCCTGATCCTTGATGGCCTTCAGGTAAAGCTTGCTGCCATCAAGCGATGAAACCGTCGACGACCCCTGGATATTATAGGACTCGGCACACGATGTCAGGGCGACAATGGCGATGAATGTATATACGAACTTGTTCATTATCTCTTCGTTTTCGCTGCAAATGTACAATGATATATTGAATTGGGAAAAAAAATTTGCGCATTTTAAAACAAATGCGCAATCTTTTATAGTTTTTTCATTCTTTTGCCAATTCCTGACCTATCCTATGGAAGGAATAGAGCTGCAAGATGGCTGCAATCAGCAATGTCACTACCCACTTATTATATATATATTGTAAATAGGTGATATGATCGAGTCCGAAGATGTTGCGCTGACTTGCAAACATCAGCAGGGCTGATACCAGAAACAGCACATCGCTGATCAGCATCATCCTGCGCAGACGGCGGATGGTCACGTTCTGGCCATCATAACGCTGCTTCATCTGCATGGCGGTGAAACAGAGGGCGCCCCCAGCGAACACATAGGGCGCAAGACTCCATGCCAGCAGACTGGTGCCGGCACCGATGACCATCAGCAGGCCACCTACCAGGAAGATGATGGTCTCTACCCTACTCAGCTGTCTCATGGCTTACGATCGGTTTGGCTTCGCGGTCGTCATCGCTGAGAACGAAGATATCTTCGTCATCTGCCTTCATGTAATAACGCTCACGGGCAATCTTCTCCATCGCCTTGGGATTGCGGTTCAACTCACGGATCTGAGCCTGGTCGCGCTCATAATCGGCATTGTACTTCGCAATCTCCTCTTCCAAATCGCTGATGCGCTGTTTATTCTGAAAGTGACTCCAGATGCTGTTCTCATCCAGGAAACCCACAATCAGCACACCCAACAGACAAACGATCGTATATTTCGTAGCCTGTGCACGCAACACCTTTTGGGCAAAAACCTTAATGTTACTTAATACTTTCATATTCGTCTGCAAAATTACAAAATAATTATGAATAATGAATTATTAATTATGAATTATTTCGTATCTTTGCACCAAAATTATAATAAAACATATGGAATATATCGTTTCAGCACGTAAGTACCGTCCAACGACCTTCGACACCGTTGTTGGTCAGGCGGCACTCACCACCACTCTGAAGAATGCCGTGAAGAGCGGAAAACTGGCGCATGCCTACCTCTTCTGCGGACCTCGTGGTGTAGGAAAGACCACCTGTGCCCGTATCTTCGCCAAGGCCATCAACTGCCAGAATCCCACGGCAGCAGGCGAGGCCTGCAACGAGTGTGAGAGCTGCCAGTCGTTCAACGAGCAGCGTTCCCTGAACATCTTCGAGCTCGATGCAGCCTCGAACAATAGTGTAGAACACATCAAGACGCTGATGGAGCAGACACGCATCCCACCGCAACTCGGTAGATACAAGGTGTTTATCATCGACGAGGTGCACATGCTCTCCACAGCAGCCTTCAACGCCTTTCTGAAGACGCTCGAGGAGCCGCCCGCACATGTCATCTTCATCCTCGCCACCACCGAGAAGCATAAGATCCTGCCCACCATCCTCAGCCGTTGTCAGATTTACGACTTCGAACGGATGACCGTCCGTAACACGATCGACCATCTGAAGGCCGTCGCTGAGAAAGAGGGCATCCAGTATGAGGAGCAAGCACTGGCCGTCATCGCCGAAAAGGCAGATGGTGGTATGCGCGACGCCCTCTCCATCTTCGACCAGGCCACATCCTTCTGTCAGGGAAACATTACATACGACAAAGTGATCGAGGATCTCAACGTGCTGGATACGGAGAACTACTTCCGCATCATCGACCTCTCTATTACTAATAATGTGAGCGAAATCATGGTGCTGCTCAATTCGATCATCAACAAGGGATTTGATGGCGGGCTGCTCATACAGGGTCTGGCCAAGCATGTGCGCAACGTGCTGATGGCCAAGGACCCGCAGACACTTTCCCTGCTTGAAGTGAGCGACCAACAGCGTCAGCGCTATCAGGAGCAGGCCAGGAAATGTGAGACACGCTTCCTTTATCAGGCACTCAAACTGATGAACCAGTGCGATATCAACTACCGTCAGTCCTCCAACAAGCGATTGCTCGTGGAACTCACACTGATAGAGGTTGCCCAGATCACACAGCCTGACGACGACGCAAGCGCGGGGCGCCGCCCTAAGCGATTAAAATCCCTGTTTAAGAATCTGATACAGCAGTCTCAGCCAAAGCCAGCGGCCCCGCAGGTAGCCGCTGCTGAGACGCCTGTATCTCAACCCAACCCCCAAAATCAGACCATTCAGAGTACTCAAAGTTCTCAGAATACTCCGAAAGCTCCGATGAATCAGCAATCCCCCGCAAACGCTCCCACCCCAGCAGCTAAAAGCACATCGCTGAAAAATATCGGCTTCTCCTGGACCAAAATCCGCCAGGATGGCAAGCCCTCAAAAGCGAACTTCTCCGACAGTCTGTCCGACGGAAAAGACGGTCAGCCGAATGACCAACTCTTCTCTCAGGAAGACCTCGAACTGCAATGGATGTCGATGTGTAACCGTATGACTGAGAAACAGCCTCAGCTGATCGGCATCGCCACCCGTATGAAGAACATGAATCCGCAGATTACCGAGTTCCCACAAGTGGAAATCACTGTCGAGAACGAACTCATCAAGCAAGATATGGAGGCCATCCGCAAAAGCATTCTCAAGACGCTCCAACTGCATCTGCATAACAGTCAGATCACCTTCACCATCCTCGTCAGCGACCAGAAAGATCAGGGCAAAAAGATACTTTCCCGACGAGAACAGTTTGAGGAGATGAGAAAAACAAATCCTGCTGTAGCAAAGCTACAACAGGAATTCGATCTGGAATTGGCTTAGCCAACTCTATTCACTATTCATTAAATCAGGTTCATCCCCAATTGCTTGCACTCTTTCCGCATATCGTCAGGCCAGATACTTGCCTGGATCTCTCCGATATGTCCCTTATGCAGCAGCACCATACACAGACGGCTCTGTCCGATACCGCCTCCGATGGAAAGCGGCAACTTGTCGTTCAGCAGTTGCTGGTGGAAATAGAGCTGTTCGCGCTCTTCCTTGCCTTCGATCTTCAATTGACGCAGCAGGCTCTCCTTATCCACACGGATACCCATCGATGACAGCTCGAAGCTGCGGCCTAGCACTGGATACCAGATTAGGATATCACCATTGAGACCCATCTTGCCGTTCTCGGCTATCGTCGACCAATCGTCGTAGTCTGGGGCACGTCCGTCATGTTTTTCGCCATTCGAGAGTTTGCCACCGATACCGATCACGAACACAGCACCATAAGCTTCGCAAATGGCATCCTCACGCTCCTTAGGCGTCTTATCGGGATACATCTTCAGTAGTTCCTCGGCATGAATGAAATGTATCTTCTCAGGCAGGAATGGCTTGATCTGCGGATAGGTCTCACAGGTCAGATACTCCGTTCTGCGGATAGCCGCATAGATACGCTCTACGATATTCTTCAGGAAAATCAGCGTACGGTCTTCCTTGCGGATCACGGCCTCCCAGTCCCACTGGTCCACATACAGCGAATGCAAGTTGTCGAGCTCCTCATCAGCGCGGATGGCGTTCATATCCGTATAGATGCCATAGCCCGGCTCAATCTGATACTCCGCCAGTGACAGACGCTTCCATTTTGCCAGCGAATGCACCACCTCAGCCTGAGCATCTCCCAGATCCTTGATGGGGAAAGTCACAGCACGCTCCACACCGTTCAGATCGTCGTTGATACCCAGTCCCTTCAGTACGAACAAGGGAGCCGTCACACGACGCAGCCGCAATTCCGTAGAGAGGTTCTGCTGAAAGAACTCTTTGATAAGTTTAATACCCTGTTCCGTCTGCTTCGTATCGAGCAGCGCTTCATATTTCACAGGTTTGATTACTTGTGCCATTTTCTCAGTTTATGTTTAATTTGCGTGCAAAAATACATAATTATTATCAATTTGCAAGCAAAATCCTTAAAATATTTGCAGAAATTTACCATTTCCTTGATATTTGCTAACAAATTGCACGCAAATTGAGAGTCTTAACAAATCATAATTCTTAATTCTTAATTCTTAATTCTTAATTTTTTTCGTACCTTTGCATCCGCTTAACAGCACCACTGGTCCCGTAGCTTAGCTGAATAGAGCGTCAGATTCCGGTTCTGAAGGTCTTGGGTTTGAATCCCAACGGGATCACAACTTTAAGACAATTGATTCCCGGCAGCCTCTGATTTATTAAGCTGTCGGGTCTGTTTTTATTCACATCTTCCTTCTTCCATCATACATCTTACATCTTCTAGGTAGTCCCTGAAGTAATTCAAACTATCAGGTGTTTTTTTTGCCCATAAGTGAACTCCATACATATGTCGATTAATGTATAAAATTACGGAGGAAATCAAAATTCTCCGTAGCATTTCACGTTTTTCGACATTAAACGTCGAAAGACGTGGGGGTAAACGTCGAAGGTGATTTGGAAGCAGAAGAAATACTTCATACCTTTGCACTGTCAAAAGACGATAACAAGTCAAACGACAGAAACATAGTATTAACAATTAAAATAGTAAAAGGTATGAAGAAAATGTTTTTCGCCCTCGTGGCAATGGTGATGATGACAATGAGTGCTTACGCTCAGAGTAATGACAACAACAGCAAGCTGACTTTCGACCGTCTGGCAAGTTATCTGGAACTGACTATCAATCAGATAGAACCCGTGAAGAAGGCAATGGCTCAGTTCGACAGTTCGATGGAGGCCTACAACCAGCTTCAGGATGTCTCGAAAAGTGGTGAGGCTTGGGAGAAGATTCAGGCCCGTCACAAGGCTACAATGAAGAAGGTTCTCAGCGAGAAGCAGTATGACAAGTACGTGAAAACCCTCGATCTGACAGTCAAGAATACCGCAGACCGGATGACAGAGCAGCTGATAGCCAGCAAATAATCCCACTTGTATACACATACTTTATTAATTATTATCTCTCCTGCATAGAGATTGTGCGGGAGAGATTTTGTTATTTCAAAAATAATGCTTAATTTTGCCGACAAATGAAATGGATGCTAACCATCGCAATGATGACTTCAGTTATGACGACAACAGCCCAAGGTTTTGAGAATGCTCACGATGCCGTACATCATATGAGCATTGGATGGAACCTTGGCAATACGCTTGAGAGTTGTAACAATCATTACGGTGAGAAGCTTATTTTTGAAGGTTGGGGCGAAATCATCGACAAATATGGAGCCTGGAACTTCCCAAAGGACTCTTCGGCTTTCGAAGCCTGCAACCGATTTGCCCAAAGTTTTGTCAATACCGTCCGCAGAACTGGCGGGAACAATGCCCAGCGCAATCTGTAGATACATATAAAAAAATTAATAATGAGTAAGATACAGATAAAAGATGTGTGGCTGTTTGTGGCGCAGGTACTGCTGTTGTCGCTGACTCTGCTGTCGCCAGGACTCATCAGTTATATCACAAGCCACAACCCGCAATTAGCATGGGAGTCGTTGACGGTATCAGCCTATTGGCTGGCTCCGGCTATAGTGGTCTATCTCCTTAATTTCTACCTGTGCGTCCCCCTATTATGGTTCCGTCATCGTCGTTGGCAGTTCGTTGTAATCAATCTGGTTCTCATTTTGGCCTCCAACGCCCATGTGGTTTTTAATGATCTCAGTTTGCTGCCCGAGAATTTGTTGGCAGGCTATTCCTCGTTTCTGATTTTTGCTCTGCTCGTCAACCTGATGGCTATTGGCATCGCCCTGAGTATCCGCTATGTAATGCGACAGGGTGAAAAGAAGCAGAAAGAGGTGGAGGCAGAACTGGCTTGGCTGAAGAATCAGATTAATCCTCATTTTCTGTTTAATACCCTCAACAACATCTCCAGTCTGACGCAGATTGATGCTGATAAGGCCCAAGACACAGTGATGCAACTGAGCGACCTGCTGCGCTATGCGATGTATGAGACCAACAAACCTAAGGTAGCGCTTGAGGGCGAAGTAGAATTTATGCGCAACTACATCGAGTTAATGAAACTGCGCTGCAATGAGATGACGAAAGTTAGCGAAACAATAGAGGTGGAGGATGGAAAGGCCGAAGTGGCTCCTCTTCTTTTTATCTCTCTCATTGAGAACGCCTTCAAGCATGGCATGAACAGCAACGTGCCAGCAACTATCGACATCAGTCTGACGCAGAAAGACGGCACGCTCGTCTTCATTTCCGATAACACCAACAACCCCAAGCCCACCAAGGACCGTAGCGGTTCGGGCATCGGACTGGAGAACACCCGTCGCCGCCTGGATCTCCTCTATCAGGGTCGCTATCAATGGGAGCAGACCATTACGCCTGAGAATATCTACCACGTCAAAATCACCCTTCAGTTATGAGACCTATGACCTGCATGATTGTTGATGATGAGCCGCTGGCCGTCCGCCTCTTAGAGTCCTACGTCGAGAAGACTCCAGACCTGCAACTACTGGCCTCGTTCACAGACTCCATTACTGCCATCAACGCCATCAAGGCACAGAAGCCTGACCTGCTTTTCCTTGATATTCAGATGCCGAATATCGATGGGATGGAATTGGCTCATAGTCTGACTGAAGAGACGCGTGTGGTCTTTACCACCGCTTTCAAGGAATATGCCTTCGAAAGTTATGAGGTGAATGCCCTCGACTTTCTGCTGAAGCCTATCCGTTACAATAAGTTCCTCGCAGCAGTTGAAAAAGCCAGAAAGCAACATCAGCAATCCACCAACACCCACCACCCAACACCTATCGCCCAATCCCCATCACCCAACACCATTTTCATCCGCGTCGATGGCGAATGGCGTAACGTACCTATCGACCAGATCACCTATGTCAATGGTATGAAGGACTATGTGCTGTTCTATCTCGACAACGAGCCCAAAGCTCTGATTACCCACTTGACGATGAAAGCCGTAGAGGACATGCTGCCCAAGGACCGTTTCCTTCGTATCCATCGTTCTTACATCATTGCCGTCGACAAGATTCAGAAGGTCGACCGCAACGATTGCGTCTACATCGGCAAGGAAATCATCCACATTCCCGATGGCTACCTACAAATCTTCCGCCAGTTCCTCGAAACCCGCTCAATGGAAAAAAGATAGCTTGCTATTTCCCAATAAAACATAAAATCCCAAGGTAACCTTAACTAGTCCTGGTATTTTTGTGTCAATCTGTTTCCACATCACTGAAATGTTCCTTGCCCCAGGCTATCAGAGCGGTGAGGATTGACATGCGCTGCGATAGTCAATGCACGTTCTTCGATGAAGGTCTTTACGCATCTGCAATCAATGGCACAAGCCACATAGCAGAAGTGAACGGGCCATACATGATATCTGAAGCAATGTTTGTGAATGAAATTAATGAATATACTGACATCCGACATAAAAACGATATATATACCTGTAATTCAAACATATATAATTTCTCATACTGACATAGAACCGACATTATACTGACATAAAACAGGCATAAAACTGTCATTATGCTGACATGCTGCGAGCATAATGCAGCTATTTGATTGTCATGTTGTAGTTGTAAATATCTAATAAGGGAGCTGGCAGATCCGATACTTGGCTCTCGCAACTTTTCAGGCTAATTGTAGTTGTTAAATTCTCTAGAGAATTGAATGGATACCCCTAGGCTCCGCAATTAAAAGGCTCCGTTTAACCGTTAAATTCTCTAGAGAATTTATTTACCAACCTTATCCTGAAGATTGCTAAGCCTCATCCCTAAATCTGTTCCCCTAGGGCTGTCATCATAACAGCCTCATATTGCATATTACTCCTATTTATGTCTGTTTTATGTCAGTATAATGTCGGTTCCATGTCAGTTCTATGTCGGTTTTATGTCAGTATATAAGCAATTATTTGCGAGCTATATAATTGTATATAAGATACTTACGACTACAACCATGTCGGATGTCAGTAATAATTAAAAAGACTTCAAGAAATTATCAAACAACAACTGATGATGTCCAGGCAAAATGATGTGGTGATTACCTATGGGACTCGTTAGGAAATATGCCGTCTGGCTTTTGTCGGAGAGTTGGATAACCTGTTGGGTGCGACAAAGATCCGGTTTGGCTTGATTGCGCACCAGCGTTCCCTCTGCAACGAAATAGCGCGAGAGATCGCCAGCCAACTTGAAGATAGTAACAGGCCCTTCTTTCATATAACCCCTGATGCCTACGCCAATACCCGACTCGAAGTGGGTGTCGAACTCATAGTCTTCTACCATATCGAGAGGGATGGTGCAATGAGCAAAAAGCATCTCGCCCGTATCAGGATCGATAGATGCAGGATTGGCCTGAAAGCCCGAAATACCCAGCAACGAACGGACCATCATCATCGACAGCATTGCCGGTACATCTCCCTCACAGCCAGCCACATAGCCTTCTGAGTTCAGTTTCGCCAAGGCCAGACATCCCGTATTCCTGACTGCTGAAAGAAGATCGAAGCATCGCAGCGTAAAACCCTGAAGGCTGTAATTATCGACGATATCCTTCAATGCATCATAGATACGGAGAGCCCCAGGCATGACGTCTTCACACTTATTTCCAACCTTTTCAATCAACGTCTGCATAGGGATATCAACGAGTTCGATACCCAAGCGTTTCCTTACGATTTCCTTATCTGCATGACTTGAGATGAGCCAGTCTGACGGTTGGCCAATGATGCCAAGTCGTGAGCCTTGAAGCTGCCTGCAAGCTTGTTCGACGGTTTCCAGGAGTCTGATGCGCTGGGCGATATATGCCGTACTACCATGAATGATCTCGCCTCTGATATCGTGCTGGCGCAGATACGACAGGATTTCCATCGATGCCGCCAGAGAATTGCTCTTGCCCGATGTCAGCAGATAGAAAGGGCGAGGGCTCTTGGCCATCAGTTCTGGGAGCAGTCGTTTGAAGATGCCCTCCGTTCCACCCGTCCGGACATATATCAGACTGAGACTGTGCGTTCCATAGTCGGAATAATCACTGCCTTTCAGTTTATAACTGATACCGATACTCTCCAGGAATTCGTTTGTCACGGTGCTTACCGCCTTCTCATCGTGCAACTGCGATGTGAGTGTATAAATTGCGATTGTATTCATATTAACTGAGATTGATGTGGCAAATTTACGAAGAAAAAACGAGAATAACGTCAAACATTAGCGAAAAAATGCAATAAAAACGGGGAAGTTTGCGTTTATATGGTTGTATATATACATTTATTAATTAGGTTATGATAGATTATATCAAGGGGGAGTTGACTGAACTGACCCCCGCGCTGGCAACTGTAGAGGCTGCCGGAGTAGGTTACGGACTGAACATCTCGCTGAACACTTTCAGTGCCATTCAGGGCAAGAAGGAGGTGAAGCTCTATGTGCATGAGGCCATTCGCGAGGATGCCTACGTGCTCTTCGGCTTTGTCAACAAGAAAGAGCGTGAGATGTTTGAGTTGCTCATCACCGTGAACGGTGTAGGTGCCAATACGGCGAGGATGATGCTCTCAGGCATGAGTGTGAGCGAGTTGTGTAATGCCATCTCAACGGGCAATGCACGACTGATTCAGGGCATCAAGGGCATCGGCAAGATGACGGCCCAGCGTATCATCGTCGACCTGAGGGACAAGATTGTGGCCCTTGGCATCGCTGACGAAATACCCGCTGGCGGACAGATGATGGCCCCCGTGAACAATCAGGTGAAGGATGAGGCCGTATCGGCCTTGACAATGCTGGGCTTTGCACCTGCACCTACACAGAAGGTGGTACTGCAGATCCTGCAGGAACAGCCCGACCTGCCTGTGGAACAGGTGGTGAAGCTAGCACTGAAACAGATAAAGTGAAGCGATTCGCCTACATCGGATTAGTCCTGTTGAGCATCGTAGCCTTTGCTGCGCCTCAGGATGATAAGACGCAAAAGAAGCCTGCGCCCAAGGCTCAGCCTGTATCCGCTGTAGACGATGAAGACATCCCGGATTCGCTGCTGCATCCCCGTTGGAAGATTCAGAAGACCGCTCCTGTACTGGTGGAAGACCTCGACTCATCGGCCCTCGACCTGAAAATGCCCGACAATATCCGTCAGACGGTGGAATACGACGACTCTCTGAATGTCTATTATGTCGGCTCGAAGATCGGCGATACCTATCTGAACGCCCCTGTGCTGATGACCCCTGAGGAATATCAGAAATGGAGTGAGAAACGCGCCCTGCACGAATTCTTCCGAGAGAAAGACGCGGAGAACGTCAAGACAGAGGGCAAGGACAAGTTCTCGTTTGCTGACATGCACTTCGACCTGGGTCCTGCCGAGAAGATCTTCGGTCCTGGCGGTGTGCGCATCAAGACCCAGGGAACGGCAGAACTGAAGCTGGGTGCCACGATGAAAAACATCGACAACCCTTCGCTGCCTATCCGCAACCGTAAGACCACCAGCTTCGACTTCGACGAAAAGATCAACCTGAACGTGAATGGTAAGGTGGGCGACAAGGTGAACATGAACCTGAACTACAACACCGACGCCACCTTCGACTTCGACACGCAGAACATGAAGCTGAAGTACGACGGTAAGGAAGACGAGATCATCAAACTGGTGGAAGGCGGCAACGTGAGCTTCCCCTCGAACAACTCGCTGGTGAAAGGAGCCTCCAGTCTGTTTGGTATCCGCACGGATATGCAGTTCGGTAAGCTGAAACTGCAGACAGTGGTCTCGCAGAAGAAATCCGCGACGAAGAGCGTCTCAGCAAAAGGCGGAACACAGACCACCGTCTTCGAACTGAATGCTGCCGACTATGAGGAGAACCGTCATTTCTTCCTCTCCCATTATTTCCGCGATAACTACGACCAGGCAATGTCGACCCTGCCCAACCTGACCACAGGTATTGAGATCAACCGCGTGGAGGTATGGATCACCAACAAGACCGGAACCACCTCGAACACCCGTAACATCATCGCCCTGACCGACTTAGGTGAAAACGCGAGACTGAGCAATCACCATTGGGCAGTATCGGGCGAGAGCGTACCCTGCAATGCTGCCAATACGGAGTATCAGACCATCGTCACCCAATATGCCGACGCCCGTGACATCGACCAGGCAAGTAGTGTACTGGCAGGCATTCCTGACTTCGAGGGTGGCGTAGACTACGAGAAACTGGCGAGCGCACGACTGCTCAACTCTTCAGAATATACCGTTAACAAAGCATTGGGCTATATCTCACTGAAGACCGGTTTGCAGACCGATCAGGTATTGGCTGTAGCCTATGAGTTTACGGCTGGCGGACAGACCTACCAGGTGGGAGAATTCGCCAGCGACAATACCCAGCCGGCACAGGCACTGTTTGTGAAGACGCTGAAGAACACATCAAACAACCCCACGCAAGGCAACTGGGACCTGATGATGAAGAACGTGTACTATCTGGCCTCGACGGTAGAACGCACCAAGTTCCGTCTCGATATCAAATACCAGAGCGATACTGCAGGTGTGTATCTGACCTATATCCCTGATCAGCGTGTGAAAGAACAGACGCTGTTGAGGATGTTAGGCTGCGACCGTCTGGACAATAACAATAAGAACCACTCCAACGGCTATTTCGACTTCGTGGAGGGCTATACCGTCAGCAACGGACGTGTGTTCCTGCCCTCAGCAGAACCATTCGGCGACTATCTGTACAAGCAGCTCACAGCCAAGGGACTCTCTGATGCTGAAGCCAATAAATATGTGTTCAGCCAGCTCTACGACTCCACAAAGACTGTGGCCAAGCAGACCGCTGAGAAGAACAAGTTTGTGATGACGGGCCAATATAAGGGTCGCAGCGCCAATGTGATATCTCTCGATGCCGCCTATGTGCCACAGGGATCGGTGGTAGTAACAGCCGGTGGCGTGACGTTACAGGAAGGCTCCGACTACTCAGTAGACTACAATGCTGGAGAGGTGACCATCCTGAACCAGAGCATCATCGACGCTGGTACCAACGTGAATGTATCGTTGGAAACGAATACGGAGTACGGCATGCAACGGAAGACGATGCTCGGACTGAACTGGGAATACGACTTCACAAAGAATTTCCAGATAGGCGGTACCATCATGCACCTGTCGGAACAGGCCCTCATCTCGAAAGTCCAGATGGGCGAAGAACCGCTGAAAAACACTATCTGGGGCCTGAACGTGAACTGGAAGCAGGATAGTCAGTGGCTGACGAGCATGTTGAACAAGATACCGCTATTACATGTAAAAGATCCCTCGCATATTACCTTCAGCGGTGAGTTTGCCCACCTGATAGCAGGTACCGCCAGCGGCACACAGGACAATGCCTCGTATATCGACGACTTCGAGAACACGAAGAACTACATCCCCGTGGGCGAGCCAAAACAATGGACCATCTCGAGTGTGCCCTTGATGTTCAGGGAATCAGCAGACAAGACGGGAGTGAGCAGCGGCTACAACCGTGCACTACTGGCGTGGTATTACATCGACCCCATCTTCACACGTCACTCCTCCACCCTCACCCCCAGTCATATCAAGAGCGACCTCGAGCAACTCTCCAACCACTATGTCCGTGAGGTCTACGTGAAGGAGCTTTATCCCAACCGACAGCAGTCGACTTACAGCGGTGCCACCTCGACCCTCTCCGTATTAAACCTGGCCTATTATCCTGAGGAGCGCGGTCCCTACAACCTCACCACCGACCTGAACAGCAACGGTAGCCTGCGACAGCCGGAGACCAAGTGGGGAGGTATGATGCGTAAACTGGAGACCACCGATTTTGAACAAGCCAACATCGAGTATATCGAGTTCTGGATGCTTGATCCTTATATCTACCTCCGCGAACAGGGCAACGCCTCCGACTATAGCGGTGACCTGTATTTCAACCTTGGTGAGGTGAGCGAGGATATCCTCCGCGACGGCAAGAAATTCTACGAGAGCGGTATGCCTGTGGACGGCAGCAGCTCGTTTACCAATACCCAGTGGGGACGCATCCCCGTACAAGCCACTCAGACCTACGCCTTCGCCACCACCTCTGGTTCAAGAGCCTTGCAGGATGTGGGTCTCAATGGCCTGAACGACGAGCAGGAGCGCGAATTCGGTGCCTATAAGGAATGGCTCGACGCCCTCGGAGGCATTGTCACCAACGACAGTATCCTTCAGGCCTGGCGCAATGACCCTGCAGGCGATAATTACCACTACTATCGCGGTTCCGACTTCGACAACGAGCAGAAGAGCATCCTCGACCGCTATAAGCGTATCAACAATCCCCAAGGCAACTCACCGGATACTGACGAGCGTACCGAATCGTATGATACCAGCTATAAGACAGGACCTGATGTGGAGGATATCAATCAGGACTTCACGCTGAATGAGTATGAACGCTACTACCAGTATCGGGTGCATATCAGTCCGGAGATCCTCGATGCCTACCGCAATGGAAATGCCGTTCCTGGTTCCTTTATTACTGATATGCGTACCAGCGGTGTGAAGCTGCGCAATGGCGACACCACCAGCGTGAACTGGTTCCAGTTCCGCATTCCTTTGACGGAATATGAGCGGAAGGAAGGTTCGATTACCGACTTCTCCAGCATCCGATTCATGCGTATGTTCCTGACCAACTTCCAGAAACCCATCGTGCTGCGTTTCGGCAGTCTCGACCTGGTGCGTGGTGAATGGCGTATCTATAAGCAGAATCTCACAGGTGGTCTGGAGACCGGAACGGTGAAAGTGAGTGCCGTGAATATCGAGGAAAACAACGACAAACAGCCTGTGAACTATGTGCTGCCACCAGGTATCAGCCGAGTGACAGACCCCTCACAGCCACAATTGGTAGAAAACAATGAGCAGGCGCTGAACATCGTGGTGGAGAACCTGAGCCCTCAGGAGTCGAAAGCCGTGTACAAGAACGCCAACTACGACCTGCGCCAATACAAACGGATGCAGATGTTCGTACACGCCAACCATCTGTTGCCTGACCAGACCTCGCTGCAGGACAATCAGTTGGCAGTGTTCATCCGTCTGGGAAGCGACTACAAGAGCAATTATTATGAATATGAAATACCTCTGAAGCTGACACCCGACCGCAACACCTACAGCCGCTATTCGACTGCAGACCGCAGGGAAGTGTGGCCGGAGGACAATATGCTTGATATCGACCTCAGCGTGTTTACTACCCTGAAAAAAGAGCGCAACAAGCAGAAAGCTCACGGTACGGCCTCGTATAATCAGATGTTTACGGCCCATGATGAGAAACGACCCAACAACAAGGTGAGTATCATGGGTAATCCCACGTTGGGCGAAGTGAAGACGATGGTGATTGGTGTGAGGAACGTCTCCGGCGAAACCAAGTCGGGTGAGGTCTGGGTAAACGAGCTGCGACTGATGGAAACCAACAACGACGGTGGATGGGCGGCTTCAGGTAATCTGCAGGTGCAGCTCTCCGACTTTGGTTCCGTGAATGTGACAGGCCGTTATATCGGCGATGGCTTCGGAGGACTCGAAGAGAGCGTAATGCAGCGTAGTACGGATACCCAGAAACAATACTCCGTGACCACCTCACTGGAACTGGGCAAATTCTTCCCAGAGAAGGCTCAGGTATCTGCGCCTCTCTATTACTCTGTCACAAAGGATGAGATACGTCCGCGTTATAATCCTCTCGACTCCGACATGCGTCTGAAGGATGCCCTCGATGCCGCAGCAGATCAGCATGAGCGCGACAGTATTGAGTCGCTGGCAGTGACGAAGACCACAAATACGAACTTCTCGCTCAGTAATGTGCGCTGGGGACTGAAGACCAAGAAACATCCGATGCCTTACGACCCGGGTAACTTCTCGTTCAGTTACAGTCACGCCCACCAATACAGTTCTGGTGAGACGACTGTCTACGAGAAACGCGACGAATGGCGAGGGGCCCTGAACTACAGCTATTCGCCCGTCTATAAGACCTGGGAACCTTTCGGCAAGCTGAAAGGCAAGTCGAAGTGGCTCAATTTCCCCAAGGCCTTCGGACTGAACTACCTGCCACAAAGCATCAGCTTCAATTCGACCATCAGTCGTGAGTATTATGAACTGCAGGAGCGCGACCTCGAGGATCTGAGTGGGCAGAAACTGCCATTGATCTTCAATGAGCAGTTCCTCTGGAACCGCGACTTCTCACTCAGATGGGACTTCACGAAGAATCTGCACTTCAATTTCCAATCGGCTACCCACGCCCAGATCGAGGAACCCTATACCCCCGTGAACAAAGAACTCTACGCAGACCGTTATTACGCGTGGAAAGACTCCGTATGGCAGAGTATCAAGAACTTAGGCACCCCGCTCGACTACCAACAGCAGGTAACCGCTTCCTATCAATTGCCGCTGAACAAGATACCCATCTTCGACTGGCTCAACAGCGATGCCTCATATACCGCCAACTACTCATGGACACGTGGAACGGAACTCGAAGACGGCACTTCATTAGGAAACATCATCAACAGCCGCAGGAATGTGAATATCAATGCATCGCTGAACATGGAGACGCTCTATAGCCACTTCCCCTTCCTGAAGAAAGTGAGTGAGCGTTTCAAGAAAGCCATTCCTAAGAAAACTCCCACCAAGAAGACCTCGACATCCGCAAAATCGGAGAAATCGGAAAAATCTGATAAATCTGATATATCCGAGAACTCGGACAAATCAGAGAAATCAGTTAAATCAGATAAATCTGCCAAATCCGCCAAAGCTCAGCCAACCTCAAAGAACAGCTACCAGCGCGAGATCACACTGAAACCCGATACCACCATCACCGTGGCCCACAACAAGAAATCGAAGCGCCTGCGTGTGACCGCCAAGACCAAAGACGGCAAAGTATACAAGCTGAAGTACAAGGTCATCGATGAGAACAAGATCCTCATCAAGACCAAGGACACCGTCAATATCAAACTCTCCGTGATGGTAAAACCGTCACTTGAGACCAAATGGTGGTATAAGCCCGCTCAGAGTGCGGCCCATCTGCTGATGATGGTGCGCACCATCAATCTCTCGTATCGCAACCAATACCAGATGAATCTGCCTGGTTTCGTTCCAAACATCGGTGATGCTTTTGGACAACGGTCGTCTGGCGGACTGTCGCCAGGTCTCGATTTCGCTTTCGGCACCATTGGAGACAGTTATCTGGACAAAGCCCTCGACAACGACTGGCTGATACATAATGACAATGTGGCCAATCCTGCTACCATCAACAGCAGCAATGATATCCAGCTACGGGCCACGCTGGAGCCCATGCGCGACCTGAAGATAGACCTGAATGCCTCTCGTACGGACACGCGCGCAAAACGTATTCAATATATGTATGAGGGAAGACCCACAACCCATAGCGGCTCCTTTAATATGACCACCATCTCGCTGAAAGGCGCATTCGAAGGGATGGGCGATGCCAACAACGGCTATCAATCCTCCACCTTCGACGAGTTCTGCAACCTGCTACCAGAGTATGCTGCCCGTGTGGCTGGCCAATATCCAGAGGCAGGAACGCCCTTTGGCGGTTCTACCGTCACCGACGTGAATCCCTACAGCGCCGATGTCATGATACCCGCCTTCCTCAAGGCCTATACCTCCAGCGGCGGTTCCTCACTCAATATCTTCCCTGCCCTGACGCGTATGCTGCCTAACTGGTCCATCCGGTATAGCGGATTGTCGAAACTCACCTGGTTCAGCAATCATTTCAAATCGTTTAATATCAACCACAGCTATAAGTCGGTTTTCAGCATCGGCTCATACGCTTCCTATAGTTCCTGGCGCGAATATATGGGCGACTTGGGTTTCACCACCGATCAGGCAACAGGCATGCTGCAGCCATCATCTATGTATAATGTCTCGACGGTAAGCATCAACGAGGCCTTCTCACCGCTGATTGGTGCAGACGCCACACTCCAGAACGACCTCACGCTGAAGCTGGAATATCGCACGACCCGTGTGCTGAACCTCTCGATGACGAGTGTGCAGATCAACGAGGCCCGTTCAAACGACATTGTATTGGGCGCAGGCTATAAGATACGCGATTTCAACCTGTTTGGCGCAGGCGGCAACCGCAAAATCAGCAAGGCCCAGAACCGAGGCAAGTCCAAAGCCCAGACAAACCAATCAACTCAGACTACCCAGACCCGTGGTCGCTCTGGGGGCGTTAACCACGATATGAACCTGCGTCTTGACATTTCTTTCCGCAAGCAGGCAGCCATCACCCGTGATATTGCCAGCGGCACCTCTTCAGCATCAAGCGGAAACTCAGCCTTCAAACTGTCGTTCATGGCCGACTATACCCTGAGCCGTCTGCTCACACTCTCAGCCTATTACGACCAGCAGACGAACACACCGTTGCTCTCCAGCAGCAGTTACCCCACCACAACACGCGACTTCGGACTGTCGCTGAAGTTCTCGCTAACAAGGTAAGCGTTTTACATTTTTTAGCGAAAAGAGTGTGAATATTCTTTAAATTCGCACAAAAAAGTATAATATCGCAAGTCTGTGATACATAATACAAGGATACTTTAAGAAACAAATCGTATCTTTGCACTCTGAATATATATTATATATATAAAGCGGAATTAATTAGCAACAAAATCATATTATTATCAATTAAAAAAAACTAAAGTATGAAACAGAAAAATTGTTTTTTGGCGGTAGCAGCCACGATGCTGTTAGCAGCCGCAAGTTTCACTTCATGTTCTAATCAGGACAATGTCGTCTATGATCCTTCTTCGGAGCCTGCTGACTATTCTTTTGATGAGGGTAGCATGATTCTCAATGGTAAGTGCGAAGTTATCAGCAACGTTGCTAACTATTGGGTTACTGTTGGTCAGGATGCCGCTGCATTCAACGGAAATGCTACTATCAAATGGGATGAGGAAACTCCGAGGAACCATTGTGTAATTGTTGAGGCTCGTAGTGAGTCTGAGGCAAGAGCTGCTGGTAATTTTGGTGCACAGACATGGGCTGATGCCAACAAATATGCAGACCATGACACCCAGTTCTATATCACTTTTGGTGAGGAAAACGCCCTTAACGCAAAGGATCAGATCCGCATCACCATGGATGTAAAGGCTGATGAGGATTTCACGGCAGGCACAGGTACACATGGTGCTCCTGGTTCATATATCGGTGGTGGCATTGGCAACGTGCCTTTCACTACAGAGTGGACAAACTGGGATTCAGGCTTCGTTACAATTAACAATAATCAGGCTGGTGCTTACTCTATCGCATTCAATCTGGCCAACACCAGCAAGGATGCCGCTAACAGATTCTTCTTCGATAACATCCGTGTTGAGGTTAAGCGTTTCATTCCGGATCCAGAGCCCACACAGATTGAAGGTTATCAGGTTGTTTTCTGGAACTGGGGCGTAGCAAAGCAGGATCAGTTCTCTGTGAAATATTTCAAGAACTACACTGCTCCTAAGGCTGAGGATGGTGCAATCGTTGTTGAGAGCCTCGATCCTAATAAGACCTATACCGAGTATGACAATGCTGGTGCAGATGCAAAACTTGCACAGAATTGGGATACCCAGTTCCTGATTTCACTGCCTGAGCCATTGGCAAAGGGAACAAAGGTGAAGCTTGCTATGAAGGTTAAGGCTGACAAGGCCGCTAGCGCAGAGACTCAGGCTCATAAGGTAGCTCCTGCTCCTGGTGCAATCGAAGGTCAGAATGGTTACGCTGGAACTTATATTCACTATGCATTGGCAGGTAATATTGCATTTACTACAGAGTGGAAAGATTTAACCGTAGACTTTACTGTTCCCGATCAGGCCGATGGTATGCAGTCTATCTGTCTTAATCTCGAAGTGCTGAGAGAGATCAACAAGTACTACTTCGACGATGTCACAGTATATGTTGAGAAAGAGTGGGAACCCAAAGCAGAAGAAGGTTGGGATATCTTAACCTTTGACTCCGGTAAGGGTGGTGCTAACGGCAGTAAGTTCCAGGTGAAGTACTTCAAGAACTACGTTGCTGCTAAGGCTGCTGACGGTGCTGTTATCGCAGAGAGCCTCGATCCCGAGAAGACTTACACACAGTATGACAATGCTGGTGCAGATGCTAAAGTTGCTCAGAACTGGGACACTCAGTTCCTGATTGGTCTGCCTAAGGCTGTTGCAAAGGGTACAAAGATGAAGCTTCAGATGCTGGTTAAGGCTGACAAGGCCACCAATGGAGAGTCTCAGGCTCATGGCGTACTGCCAAAGGTTGGCGCTATCGAAGGCAAAGATGGTTATAATGGTACATATCTGCACTATCAGTTGCTGGGTAATGTTCCATTCACAACTGAGTGGACACCATTCGAGACAGAGTTCACAGTTCCCGATCAAGGCGATGGCATGGGCTCTATCTGTCTCAACCTCGAAGTGCTGAGAGAAGTCAATAAATACTACTTCAAGGAGATTGTTGTAAGAGTTGCGAAATAAATTCACGACAGACTATAAAAAGATCGGTGCGCCAAACGGTGCACCGATCTTTTAGTATCATTTTATATCAAAAAAGAGCCACTTGCTGCGCAGCAAGTGGTTCTTCAGTATTCTGGAAAGGCACTTATTCTTCCGTCTCAGGCTCTGCAGCCTTGAACGAAGCCAGATCCTCTACCTGGAAAGCCTTGATGTATGCAGACTTACCGAGAACATCCTCCTCAGTCATACGAACATATACGTTGGCACTCTTCTCGAAGAGCTCAGGAGCCTTCGTGGCATCACGGAGGATGAGGAGCGACATTACGAGCTCGGCTGTCATATCATAGAGACGACGAGCTAAGAAATCCTGTGCATCCTGATTCTCCAGTGCTTTCACGTTGGCAAGAGCCTCCTCGTAAACAGGAACGAGCTTCTCAACACGAGCCTTCAGGTTCTTCAGGCTATCGCTAACCTCAAGACTAGCCAGCATTTCTTTAATATTGTTCAGCATGGTGCCGTTGGTGATGTAACGGATAGCAGCAACAACCTGCAACTGGGTGGTACCCTCATAGATAGAGAAGATACGGGCATCGCGGAACAAGCGCTGGCTCTTGTACTCCATGATGAAGCCTGAACCACCGTGGATGCTGATAGCATCGTAAGCGTTCTGGTTGGCGTACTCTGAGTTCATACCCTTGGCCAGTGGTGTGAAGGCATCAGCCAGACGCTGATACTTCTTCAGCTCCTGCTTCTCTTCCGGCTCCAACTTGCGGTCGCGCTCGATATCCTCCAAGCACTTGTAGATATCCACATAAGCGGCTGTCTCGTACAGCAGTGAACGGCCAGCATCGAGCTTGGCCTTCATGCGGCTGAGCATGTCATAAACAGCGGGGAAGTTGATGATCTTATCACCAAACTGCTGACGCTCCTTGGCGTAAGCCAGACCCTCGTTGTAAGCCTCCTGCTCAACACCTACACTCTGAGCGGCGATACCCAGACGAGCACCGTTCATCAAGGCCATCACATACTTGATCAGACCCAGACGGGTGCTACCGCAGAGCTCTGCCTTAGCGTTCTTATAAGTCAACTCACAAGTAGGTGAGCCGTGGATACCGAGCTTGTGCTCGATGTGACGCACATTCACACCACCCTGGCGCTTGTCGTAGATGAACATCGACAGACCACGTCCGTCCTTAGTGCCCTCCTCAGAACGAGCCAGCACGAGGTGGATATCAGAGTCACCATTGGTGATGAAACGCTTCACACCGCTCAGGCGCCAGCAGTTCTCCTTCTCATCGAAGGTGGCCTTCAGCATCACACGCTGCAGGTCTGAACCGGCATCGGGCTCAGTGAGGTCCATACTCATACCCTCACCAGCGCAAACGCGGGGGATGTACTTTTGGCGCTGCTCTTCGCTACCGAACTCATAGAGGGTATCGATACAGCTCTGCAGGCTCCAGATGTTCTGGAAACCGGCATCAGCAGCCGAAATCATCTCAGAGAGCATAGAGAACACAGCGTTAGGCAGGTTCAAGCCGCCGTAACGACGGGGCATCGAAACACCCCAAAGACCTGCCTTGCGGGTGGCATCGAGGTTCTCGTAGGTCTTAGAGGCGTAGATCATACGGCCGTTCTCCAAATGGGGACCTTCGAGGTCAACTGCCTCAGAGTTTGGCTCGATGATATTGGCAGCCACGTCGCCAGTGATGTCGAGAATCTGCTTGTAGTTCTCGATGGCATCGCCCAGGTCAACGGGAGCGTAGTCATATTCTTTCGCATCAGCGAAACCCTTTTCTTTCAGCTCAACGATACGAGCCATCAGGGGGTGGTTCAAGTAGAACCCGATCTCAGGATGATCGCTATAATAGTTTGCCATAATTATTCTTTTTCTTTATCCAAGTTTATCCATACCCTGTAGAAAGCAATGGAGAAATAGATTGCAATCACCTCATTGAGGACTCTTCTCCATGTTGCCTTATTCGGGTCGAGCGACAACCAAACGGACGCAACGACAAGAGCGGCATACAGTAGCATGAATAGAACTTGTTTCTTCATTTTACTTCGAGTTCTGCTTATAATACTTAATGAGTTTGGGAACTACCTCTTCCACAGTACCAACAATCACGTAGTCAGCAATCTTGTTGATAGGAGCATCGGGGTCGCTGTTGATGCTGATGATAATACCAGAGTCCTGCATACCGGCGATGTGCTGGATTTGTCCAGAGATACCGCAGGCAATATACACTTTGGGGTGAACGGTAACACCAGTCTGACCAATCTGACGGTCATGGTCTAACCAGCCAGCATCTACAGCGGCACGGCTTCCACCAACCTCACCATGCAGCACCTTGGCCAACTGGAACAGCATGTCGAAGTTCTCCTTCGAGCCCATACCGTAACCACCGGCAACCACGATGGGTGCACCCTTCAGGTTGTGCTTGGCAGCCTCCACGTGGTGGTCGAGCACCTTCACGACGAAAGCCTCGGGGCTGACATACTTGCTGACCTCGGGATAAACCACCTCCTTACGGCACTCACCCTCGTAGATAGCCTTCTGCATCACGCCAGAGCGGACGGTAGCCATCTGGGGACGGTGGTCGGGGTTCACGATGGTAGCAACGATGTTACCACCGAAGGCGGGACGAATCTGATAGAGCAGCTGCTCGTAGTGCTTGCCGCTCTTAGCGTCGTCGTACGGACCAATCTCTAATTCGGTGCAGTCAGCGGTCAGACCAGAGGTCAGCGATGACGACACACGGGGACCGAGGTCGCGGCCGATGACGGTAGCACCCATCAAACAGATCTGCGGCTGCTCCTCCTTGAAGAGGTTAACCAGAATGTCGGTGTGGGGAGCCGAGGTGTAGGGGAACAGCTCGGGAGCGTCGAATACAAAAAGCTTGTCGACACCGTAGGGCAGAATCTGATCCTCCACTTTACCCTTGATGCCTGTACCGGCGACAACGGCGTGGAGCTCAACACCCAGTGTGTTGGCGAGCTTGCGACCCTTGGTCAGCAGCTCCTGAGATACTTCCTGTACTTGAGTACCTTCTATTTCGCAATATACAAATACGTTGTTCATATCTCTTTATCCAATGATTTTCTCGTCCAACAATTCCTTAATCATTCCCTCGACATCAGCATCCGAAGCTGTCAGAGTCTTCGACTCCTTAGCCTGGAACACGATGTTCTTGATAGCCTTCACCTTTGTGGGCGAACCGGCCAGACCACACTGGTTCACGTCGCCGTTAACATCAGCCACGCTCCACTGATTCAGGTTCAGCTCAGGGCGCTCGTCGTACAGATAGTCGTAGGGCGTGCCTTCGGCAGGACGCTCCATCGGGCAGGTAGCGCGCTTGTACTTCATTACCAGTTTGGCGTTCTGGGGGCGACAGGGGGCAGCACTTCCGTTCACGGTAATCACCACGGGCAGCGGAGCCTCTACAGTCTCCACACCACCGTCGATGACGCGCTTGATGGTAGCCTTTCCGTCTTTTACAGAGAGAACCTCTTCGGCGTATGTTACCTGGTTGAGCCCCAGCTTCTGAGCCACCTGAGGACCTACCTGAGCGGTATCACCATCGATGGCCTGACGACCACCGATAACGATGTCCACATCGCCAATCTTCTTGATGGCGGTAGCCAGAGCATAAGAAGTAGCGAGGGTATCGGCACCGGCAAAGAGGCGGTCTGTCAGCAGCCAGCCGGTATCAGCGCCACGATAAAGTCCCTGACGGATGATTTCACCTGCACGTGGAGGACCCATCGTGAGGATTCCTACTGTAGAGCCTGGGTTCTGCTCCTTCAGGCGAAGGGCCTGTTCCAGGGCGTTCAAATCTTCGGGATTGAAGATGGCGGGTAGGGCAGCACGGTTTACTGTTCCTTCAGCGGTCATGGCGTCCTTACCCACGTTACGGGTGTCTGGCACCTGTTTGGCCAGCACAACAATTTTTAATGCCATAAATATAATAATAATGTGTAACTTTCACAAAAGCGGGTGCAAAGGTACTACTTTTTGCGCACACAGCCAAACAAAATGCACAAAAACGACCGAAACGTGCACATTTCGGCCATTTTGTGCAATACTATGGGATAAGTAAAAGTCTTATCCTGCGGTGTTGAAGTATTCCTCCAGTTCCTTGGTGGCGCTGCCGTCGTGGTTGGGCAGGTCCTTGATGATGCGGCCTTTCTCCAGGAGCAGGATGCGGGTGGAGATTTCTGAGACGAAGCTCAGGTTGTGGCTCGAGATGATGACCGTCGTGCCGAGTTGCTCGTTCATCTGGCGGATGAGCTTGGCCACCGTAATCTGTGACGACGGGTCGAGGTAGTTGAACGGCTCGTCGAGGATGAGCACCTTGGGGTTGATGACCATTGCGCCGATGATGCCCGTCTTCTGGCGGTTGCCCTCCGAGAACTGGCGCAGATATTTCTTCGTGCCGAGAATCTCGTCGTGCATCAGCGGCTGGTACTCCTCCAGACGGCTGTTGAGCGTGTCCTTGTCGATGCCGTAGGCACGGGCAATGAAGGCGAAGTACTCCTCGGGTGTGTAGAAGTCGATGAGGAAGCGACCGTCGATGAACGAGCCGGTAAACGACTTCCATGTCACGTCTTGGTCGACACGCTGGCCGTCGGTTTCCACCCAGCCGTCGGTGGCCTCGATGAGGTCGAGCATCAGTCGCATCAGCGTGGTCTTGCCGGCGCCGTTGTTGCCCACGAGGCCCACCAGTTCGCCCGGGCCGATGGTCAGCTCGGGGATGTCAAGCACGGTGTTCTTACCGTACTGCTTGACGAGGTTTTGTATCTTGATTTCCATAGTCTTGTTATTGTCTGTAACGTTCGAAACACGTGTAGCGGCGGCGCTCGTAGGCGCGTGACAGCCAGCCGATGATGACGGGATGGAGGGCGAAGCCGACGATGCCCGTCAAGGCAAGCACGATGGCGCAGGTCTCAGGCGACAGCAGCCACGTGAAGAGGCAGTAGAGGGCAATGGGGATGATGACCACAAAGCCGTAGAGGTTGACCGAGAGCGAGGCCCCCTGATAGTTGAAGAAGGCCGACTGGAACAGTTCGATGCGCGACGAGATGAGGGCCGTGGGCATCAGCGACAGGTTGGCAAAGCCAGCCGTGAACAGCCACGTGGCCAACAGCAGCCACGGCGACAGCCCGGCCATCCAGATGAGCGGTGCCACCATCAGCGTGGGAATGATGTTGAGCAGGGCGTAGAAGCGGAACTTGTTGCCCAGGATTTCGCGGATGCTGACGGGCTTCGTCCACAGACCGTCGAAGTAGTTGCCCTCGATGCCGAACACCCACTGGCCCAGCATCATCGACGGCGAGAAGATGGCGAACATCAGCATCATGTAGAAGAAGACGTTCAGCCCGTTGACCTGCTGGGTATAGCTGTTGAACACGAACACCAGCGGCAGGATGAGCGTCGCCACGCGCAGCCGCTTGGAACGCAGCACGCTGATGTACTCCATCGAGAAGAGCGACGAGGCACCGAGGAACAGACGGTCGGCCCGCGCCTTCGACTCGTCGTAGCGGCGCAACTCGCAAAGGTAGTTGTAGAACACGGCGACGGCTCCGGCACAGAGCAACAGGAAAACAGCCACGTGGATGCCCCACGGCATGAAGATGGAGGTCAGCGAGTACATGAAGGCAATAATCTGCCAGACGAGCATCGCCACCAGCACCGGCCACTTATTGGTCCAGCCCTTGGCCCTGCAGAAGGCCGTGATGGCCACGCCGCCCACGAACGATACGCCCAGCAGCAGCAGGAACGCGGGAATCATGAGTCGCCAGGGCAGGAACAGCACACAGAACGGCAGCAGCAGTACGGGCAAGGCCCAGTTCCAGAACGAGAACAGGTTGGTCGTGAGCAGGAACCGGTTCCACGACCGCTCGGGTATGGGCTTGCTCTTCAGGTAGTGGTCCATCACCGTCTCGTCGTGCTTCATCAGCAGTTTGTTGACGAAGTCGGGTATGATGAGTCCTGCGGCAATGAAGGGAATAGCCACCTCCATGCCTTCAGCCGCCCCCGTCTCCTCGTAGATGACGTAGGTGACGGTGCAGCTGACAATCATAAACAGCGTAAAGAAGTACGCTTCGCCCAGAAAGCGGCCCCACTTGAAGTCGCGCCGTTTCTGGTCGGCCCAGAGTTTCAGAAGTAGTTTCAGCATCGTCGTTTACCAGGCGGGGTTGCCGCGTTTTAGGGTGATGGTGCCTTTGGTTTCATTGCCGCCGTTCTGGCGCAGGTAGTAGGTGCCGGTCAGCTCGTCTTGTTTGGTCAGGCGGAACTGGCAATAGATGGCGGGATTCCTGTCTTCCCCCGAATCGCCGTTCTCTGAGATGATGAGTGTGCCGTCCCATGTGTAGACAAAGGCGTCGTACTCCGTGCTGCCGTAGATGGCGCAGTCCTCTATCTGCGGACCGTTGGCATCGTCAGCAACGATGTTGAACGTCAGCATGGGCTCATCGCTGTCCTTACACATCCACGAGCCCTCAATCTTCTTTATCAGCTCCTTCTCCGTGTAGGCGATGGCTTCCGAGAACTGTGAGCCGTTCCACTCGAAGAAGTGCCAGAGCGCGTCCTCTCTCTCTTCGTTGGCCTCGCCGATGGTCAGGTCTGTGCCTTTCCTGGGCAGGCGGTACATCAGCTTCAGGTCGTCAGCTGAGGCGCGGAACTTGCTGACGGCGTTCTCCTCGGGTGTCATCGTCTCGGTCTTCGGGTCGTAGTCGTAGATGCAGAGAGCCTGCTTCTCGGGCAGGGAGCGGTTGTCGGGATTGGTCGACACGAGATTGATGATGAAGAGCCGGTGGCCGTTCTTCCGTTTCCAGACGGCAGCCTCCATACAGTCCTCATCGGTATCGCCGGCGCTGACGCTCACGTAGCCGTTGCCACGGTCGCACGCCATACCGCCGCCAGTATCCTCGTTGATATACTCGGTGAACTTCGGGTCCTTGGCCGACTCTAACAGGGTTGTCGTCACGTCTGTCGGCCACGCCTTGTTGAAGGCGCTCACCAGCGTGACGATGTCGGGCTTGTCGCCGCCGCCTTTCACCTTGACGGCGCCTCCCTTGGCCCATTGCTGGGCTATCTGCTCAGGGGTCAGCAGCTTGCCGGCGTCGGCCTGTGTGGCGCCGGCTTGTTCTGTACTCTGCTGCGCAGCGTCTCCGTCGGCCGTTGCCTGCGTCTTCTTGCAGCCTGTCAGCGCCAGTGCTGCCAACAGGTATAAAGCAGTCTTTTTCATACGTCTGTTATTTTGATTTCCTGAATTCAAACTTCCGCCACTGCGGTTCCAGCTTCACTCTGCCGGCCTTGTTGGCGTTAATGATGTGTATGCTCTCGTCTTTGGCACCGTAGCCCTTGATCTTCGGCGTGTAGCCTATCACGTTGCCTTCATCGTCTTCCTCGGGGGCATCGGTGACGAAGTAGCCTATGCTGCCATTCTGGAAGACGGCGTAGTAAGTGTTGTGCAAGAAGTCTCTCGTCATGGCCACCACGTCCTTCTCCGTCCAGGGCGCATCCTGCTCAGGTGCCACGTGGAAGATTCCCTCCAGACTGTGCATCTCGTCGTTGACGCCCAGCGTCAGCATCTTGCCCTTGAACTCGCCGAAGGCTATCCAGTTGTTGTCCTCCTTCTTCATGCAGAGGACGGGGTAGCCGCTGTTGTCGAAGTCGACGATGTCCATCTCCGTAAAGCCCTTCTCGCTGGCCTTGTTCCACTCGTCCTCGTCGAAGTACTGGAACTCGAAGTCGCCAATCGTCATTTTCCCGAAGTGGTGCTCCATGCCGTCCCAGCTGTACACCCGGTCGACGTAGGCCTCGTCGGGGAAGAGGTAGTATTCGTGGATGACGAAGTCGGTGCCCTTCCTGGGCAGGCTCCAGCCGATTTCCAGATTCTTGAAGGGCTTCTTGTACTTGTCGATGGGGCTCTGTTCGGCCTTCATCGTTTGCGTCTGCGGGTCGTAGTCATACCAGCAGAGCAGATGCTGCACGGGGTCGTGCTGCTCGTAGAGGCTGACGGCGAAGATGCGGTGGCCGTTCGAGCGGCGCCACACGCAGCACGACATCTGGTCGACGTCAGTCAGCGCCGAGTATTCGGCATAGCCGTTGCCCGGGTCGATGATGATGGTCATCTCGTCCTCCTCGTCGCTCTCCAGTATCAGGGTCGAGCCGCTGCGCTTGGTACCCTTGGCGGGGTGGTCGTTCTGGTCGAGCACCTCGCCCACCACCCACGTGGGCAGTGCCTGGTGGAAAGCCTTGAGCAGCGTCACGACGTTGGGCGCCGCGCCGCCGCCCGCCACCTTGATGGCGGTCTTGCGCCAGCGGGCGTCGACCTCAGAGTTCGAGAGCGGCTCGGCGGCGCTGGCGGCTGTCATGGCGAGCGCGCAGACAAGGGTGAGCACAGTCCTGATGGTCTTCATCTGCAATCACCTATTTTAGTCCGGCCCACTTGCCGCGGATGCGCTTGCAGCCGGTATAGAGCGACGGACAGTTGAACACCTTATACAATCGGCTTTCGGGTTCGAGGATAATCTCCACCGAGCGCTGCTCCGTGTCCCAGCCCTTGCCCATCACGTAGAGGTACATCACCGTGCCCTCGCCCGAGAACTGCAGCTCCTGGTGCTTGTTCACGCTGGCCTTCATCTCGACGGTGTAGGGCAGCGAGGGCGCATAGCCGTTCTGCGGCGTGGCTCCCTTCAGCACGGCGGCGGGCAGGTAGCGCTGGCCGTAGCTGTCGTCGGCCTTGGCCTGCAGCTTGTCCTTCAGGCGTGGCAGCACGGAACTGACGTTCGTCGGGTAGTTGATGAGGCGGATGCAGCGCTCACCCTCCTGCGGGTTGCGGCCGTACATCTCCATCGCCATCACCATCAGGGCGGCGGTGCCGTGGGGCGTCTTGCCTAAGAACTGCTGGTAGAGCGCCTCAAACTCCTTGTAGTCCGAGGGCACGTTGGTGAACGTCACTGTTCCCGTAGCAGCACGGTCATACTTGTCGGCAGTCAGCGTTCCCTTCTGCGTGTAGCTGTGGCTGCCGTGTTTCCACGTACTCGCTTGGGCAAAAACCTGCTGGCAGCCGATGGCCACCAGCAGGACTATCATGAGTTTTTTCATCTCACTTTTCACTTTTCACTCCTCACTTTTCACTCCTCATTGAGCAGGTTCCACTTGCGGCTGCTGGCGGCGCCTGGCGGCCATCTCCTTCAGCTTGTCCTTGCCCTTGAAGGCGAACACCCAGATGAGGAATCCGGCCAGTGCCAGCAGACCGATGCCGAGCAGCGGACGGTAGAACAGCCAGGCCAGTGCGATGACGATGAGCGACCAGACGACGCCCACCACCGTGCAGACCACGCCGACGCCCCAGCCGAAGATGTTGGCGACGAACGGCACAACCTTGAGGATGGTCTCGAGGAAGCCGAAGATGCCCTTCAGACCGGCGATGACCAGCATGATGCCGATGATGCGGAGAATCCAGAGCCACGTGTTGTTGGCGGCGTGCTCCGACTCAAAGATCTCAGCCGAGTCCTGAACGCCCATGACGAGCGTCTGGAACGTCTTGCCGTTCTTGGCCTTGAACTTCGTGAACGTGTCGCCCTTCACCTTGGCGATGATGGTCACCTTGGCGGGCACGATCTTCTCGAACGTCACGCGGACGTCGCCCACCTGCGGTGCAGCCGGCGTGCGGCCGATGTAGAGCACGTTGCCCTGCTGGTGAACGTAGTCGAGGTCAACCTTGTTGTCCTGGGGAATGCTGTCGCTGATGACCGTCTTCACCGAGTCGGGCACGGCGGTGGTGGCGTTAGCGTTGTTTGTCGTCACGGCCTTGCCGTTGATGCGCAGGTCGATGTCGCGGCAAGCCTTGTCATACTGTGCCAGCAGGTCCTTGTTCAGGTCGAGCACCACGGCCTCGCGGCTCGTCATCGAGTGGAACAGCGACTCGGGCAACTTGTAGGCGCCGAACTTCACGTTCTCGGCCCACTGCTCGCCGTCCTCCACCTGGGCCAGCGTGAAGTTGCGCGTCTGGTAGGCAGGGTCCTTGAACTGCGTGCTGTTCACCGGTGCCCACGTCCACTCCAGCGTGTAGGTGTAGGTGGTAGTGGTTACTTCCTTGCCGCCCAGCTTGTCCTCGCTCTGGCTCTGGGCGTGCTCCACCCACTGGTAGTACTCCACGCGGCGCTGCAGGCCGATAGCCGTCTCGCTGAGGCCGAACTTGTCGTCGGTCAGCACGTCCTCGGTCGTGGCCAGTGCCGATGCGCACACCAGCTCTCCCTCCATGGCCGGGTCGAGCTTGTTGGGGGTCTCCATGTCGATGCACACCTTTTCGGCGTCGTTCAGCATCTTGTCGGTCTTCACGGCGCGACCTTCGTTCCACCACAGCAGGGCTGTGGCCAGACAGAACATGATGAAGCCCGAGCCGATACTCCTGAACGAGTTTCCCACCCGAGTTCCGTAACCTGTTGTTGTTGTTTCTGTGTAAGCCATAATACTAATTTTTTGTTGTTATTGATAATGTTTACGTTCCGGTTGATGCAAATACGCCGCAAAGATAGTCATTTTTTTTCATTCCTGCGCCCTTTTCCCCGAAAAAAGTTTCAAATCAAAATATTTTGGGGCGCTTGGGGCAGGTTCTATAATTGTCAATCGCAGGAAACATCCTACACTTCCGACACTTCCTGCACCTGTTGAACTTTTTTAGGTGTAGGAAGTGTCGGGAGTGTAGGATATAAAGTGCAAATGACAATTATATAGTGAAAAATGACATCCGGAATGAGCCGAAACCGTAGTATCGGCCAGCCTTTGGAAGCGGGAACCGACACCTGAACCGACACCTCGGCATAACGTGGCGGGTTTCGCCAAAAAGGCGGCGGGTTACGAGCAAAAGGCGCCGGGTTTTGGGCAAAACCCACCGCCTTTTTTCGATTTTCCAAGATTCTCTTGGTGGATTGCAGGAAAAGTCTTACCTTTGCAGTATCATTAACAGAACCAAAGAACAAACTACAATGAACAAGAAACTACTGCTGACAGCGCTTCTCGCTCTTTCACCCTTCACCCTTTACCTTTCACCCTTCACCGCAAAGGCTCAGGGCTTCGACAACCTGCCCGACCCGATTGAGGACGTGAACAAGGTGGTCGACAACACGCCCGACTCGATAGCCAAGGCCCTGATGTCGCGGCCCAAGCCCGGCTCGACCCGCCAGGGCAGCAACCCCGTGATGTTCCTCGTCGGCAACTCGACGATGCGCAACGGCACCCTGGGCAACGGCAACAACGGACAGTGGGGCTGGGGCTACTACTTCCCCAAGTACTTCGACGCCAAGAAGATCAGCGTCGAGAACCAGGCCCTCGGCGGCATGTCCACCCGCACGTTCTACACCGACCTGTGGCCAGCCATCCGTCAGGCGCTGAAGCCCGGCGACTGGGTCATCGTCTCGATAGGCCATAACGATAATGGCGAGTTCTTCGACCAGCGGCGGGCGCGCGCCGTCATCCCCGGCGTCGACATGGACACCTGCTACATTGGTTTCAACCAGCGCACACAGCGGCAGGACACCGTCTACAGCTATGGCAACTACCTGCGCCGCTACATCAGCGAAATCAGGGCCAAGGGTGCCAACCCCATCCTGATGTCGCTGACGCCCCGCGATGCCTACGACGAGCGGACGGGCAAGATTGTGCGCAAGCCGCAGACGGAGTGGGCGGCTTACATCGCTGCCGTGGAGGGCGTGCCCTTCGTCGACCTGAACGACATCAGCGGTGCGAAGCTCGACTCGTACAGCCCGTGGAAGGAGAAGTACCACTTCCTGGGCGACAAGATACACACCTCGAAGTTCGGCGCCGAGATGAACGCCCGCTCGGCTGCCGAGGGACTCTGGGAGAGCCATGCCCCGCAGCTCAGGCCACTGCAGCAGATGATGCAGAACGTGCCGCTGGCCGTGAAGCCTGTGAAGCGAGAGAAGGGGAAGCCCGTGGTGTTCTTCACCGGCGACTCCACCGTGAAGAATGCCGACAAGGAGGACGACGGCATGTGGGGCTGGGCCTCGCAGGCGCAGACCGTCTTCGACGAGTCGAAGATCACGCTCTTCAACGCAGCCCGTGCAGGCCGCTCCACGCGCAGCTTCCTGCGCGAAGGACTGTGGGACGAGGTCTACAACTCGCTGCAGCCCGGCGACTTCGTCACCATACAGTTCGGCCATAACGACATCTGCCCCATCACCGACCAGAAGGCGCGCGGCGTCATCCCCGGCACTAAGGACACGCTCCACGTCTATAAGATGGACAACGGCACCTACGAGGTGGTCTACTCCTTCGGGTGGTATCTGAAAAAGTTCATCGACGACGTGCGCGAGAAGGGCGCCACGCCCATCCTCGTCTCGCTGACGCCGCGCAACGAGTGGCCCGGCGGCAAGGTGGAGCGCCGCGACGGCTCGTATGGCAAGTGGTACCGCGAAGTAGTGGCTGAGACGGGCGTGGAGTTCGTCGACCTGCACAACATCAGCGCCGACTTCCTCGACAAGAAGTTTGCCGTGAAGCAGCTGCCGCAGGACAAGGAGAAGGCCAAGGCCAAGATTGCCGAGCTGAAGGAGAAGGCCGGGGCCAAGTACTTCAAGCAGGACCACACCCACACATCAAAACTGGGCGCCCAGATGAACGCCCAGTCGTTTGCCAAGGGACTCCGCCAGAACAAGAGTGAACTGGCGAAGTACCTGAAGAAGTGAGGGGTGAAGAGTGAGGAGTGAAGGGTGAAGAAGTGAAGGGTGAAGGGAGATTACTTCTTCTCCTTTTCTCCCTTTTCGCTTTTCGCTTCTCCGCTTTTCTCTTCCTTCACCTCGGTGGCCTTGTAGCCGAACTTGCCGAAGGCGTTGATGAGCGTCTCGGGCTTCGTCTTGTCGGCATCGTAGGTGATGGTGACACGCTGAGCGTCGATGTTGCACTCGATGGTCTTCACGCCTTTCTCGAAGCGGAGGTTGCCCTTGATCTTGGTCTCGCAGCCGTCGCAGTGCATCTGCGGCTGAGTGGTTACTACCAGTGTCTTGACGACTTTTGCCTGTGTGCCCAGTGCCATCAGCATCAGGGCGAATGTTACGAATGACTTTTTCATAATTCTTATTTATGCCCCCTAAGTTAGGGGGATGGGGGTCTGAACAAGCGTTCTTTGCCCCGTTTAGTTAATAATGTAATTCCTTTTAAAGAGTCTTTTTCAGACCCCCAACCCCCTAACTTAGGGGGCTCGTTATCAGAGACGCTTCCCGAAGTTCAGGCGGATGCCAGCATAGAACATACGGCCGTGAACGGGACCCCACACCATCGTCGGGTCGAACTCACTGCTCCAGGGGTCGGAGGCGTTGATGATGGGGTTGTCTTGGCGGTAGCCCGTCAGGTTCTCACCGCCCACGTAGACGGAGAAGTGGCGGAACCAGCGCGTCACCTGAGCGTTCAGCTGTCCGTAAGCGGGGAAGCGCTTGTCCCAGCTGAGCGTGCCGTCGGCCTTCGTGTAAGGGTCGGGCATACGGCCGCCGCCGTTCAGCTGGAAGGTGGCGTCGAACTGCCACAGACCGAGCGGCGTCTTGTAGCTGGCCGTCAGCAGTCCCTTGTACTTGCTCTGCAGCGGTTTTTCGCGTAGCTCACCGCCGTAGGTGGTGCGCACGTCGTTCAGACGGTAGGCCGCCGTCAGCTCCAGTCCGTTGACAATGGGGTAGGAGGCGTCTATCTGAAACGTGTGCGAATAGGAGCGGCCGTCGAGATTGGTCAGACGGATCATCTGCGGGTTGCTATCGTAGTCGATGACCATCTGCCGGCTGAAGTGCGTGTAGTAGTACTCGCCGTTGACCTTCAGCAGCTTGTCGGCGATGGGAATGCTCACCGACGTCGAGATGCCATAGTTCCAGGCGCGCTCCTGCTCCAGGTCGTCGACCACCAGCTGCCGCCCGCTGGCCAGCAGGTAGTTGTTCTCGGCCAGCGCGAAGGGCGTGCGGTAGCCCTTGCCTGCCGAGATGCGGACGGTGAAGTAGTTCGAGGGAGCGTACTTTACGTGCAGGCGGGGTGTGACGAACGTGCCGTAGCGCGAGCTGTGGTCAGCCCGCAGACCAGCCATCGCCACCAGTTTGTCTTCGATGTTCAGCGTGTACTGCAGGTACGCGCCGGGCGTAGTCTCCCTCCACTTCGCCTGCTCTTCACTTTTCACTTTTATCTTTTCACTTAAATAGTCGTGGTTCAGCGAAAGGCCGGCCGAGAGGTTGTGCAGCTTGGTGAGGTTCGTCTCGTACATCAGCTGCAGGTAGCCGTTCTTCTCGTCGACGTCGTAGGCCTTCAGCCCGTACTCGGCGTCGAGGTCGTGGAGCGAGCCGCTGGCCATCAGCGCGATGTTCGTGCCGTGGTCGGCGTCGAGGATGAAGGCGTGCTTCATGTAGGCTTCGTAGCGGCGGGTCTCAATACCTATTTTAAAAGGATTGTGTACGTTGGGCGCCGTGTGGTGGTTCTGGCCACCGTCGCGCTGCTCGTCGAGCACGCCGATGCCGCCGTGGAAGACGTAGACCGGACCGAGGTAGTCCCAACGGTTCTGCAGGTGTAACTGGCGCACGTTCGGCTGGTCGAGGAATCCGTCGTCGTTGTCGTCGTGGTGTCCCCAGTCGTTCTCGTAGTGCCCCAGTATCTCAGTGTTCACCTGTCCCAGGTGGATGTTGCCGTCGGCATTGGCCTCCAATTTGCTCTTCGTGTTGCCGTAGAGGTTGACGGTGACGCCCTCGTCGTCCTCGGGCTTCAGGTATTCCACATTGATCTGGCCGGTGATTGACTCGTAGCCGTTGCGCACGGAGGAGGCGCCCTTCGATACCATGATGCTCTTCATCCAGGGGCCGGGCGTGTAGCCCAATGAGTAGGGAGCCGAGGCACCGCGGAAGTTGGGCAGGTTCTCAGTGAGCATTTGCACGTAGGTGCCCGACAGTCCCAGCAGCTTGATTTGCTTGGCGCCCGTGGCGGCGTCGCTGTAGTTCACGTCGACCGACGGGTTGGTGGTGAAGCTCTCGCCGAGGTTGCAGCAGGCGGCCTTCAGCAGTTCGTTGCTCGTGATGAGGGTGGCGTTGTCGACGTTGCGCAGTTTGATGGTGCTCGAGCGGCGTTTCACCACCTGCACCTCTTTCAGTGTCTGGTCGTCGAGGGTTGCCACGCTGTCGTTCTGAGCCAGCACGCTGACGTGCGACGCGGAACAAACGGCAAGCACTGCGACCAGCTTCTTGCTAAAATTATTGTTCATTGATATGGTTTGTTCTTATTCATTTGTTGACTTACGCTTGTTAGCGGCAGGACATACGTGTCCCACCCACTCTTTCAGAAGAATCGGCGTAAGGAGTCAAATGATAAGAACGCGGATGTGTGCCAGATAAGCCCGTGGGGGAATCGGCACTTTGTCAGGACAGAATACGTCCTGTGGAAGCACGGCACCGTCGGCCGTGGGTAAAACTAAACTACAGATGGTGAAAAGCAGGGGCTGGACGGCGACAAAGTCCTGATGGAACACAGGGGCCTCGACCGAAGCCGAGAGGTGCTTGACGCTATACTCCATACACTGACGGTGCCCAATCCCGGCACAGTCTGTATCGGTGCAGTTGTCGCCCATCGGCATCATAGCCTTGACCCTGCCGGCCATCTCAGTCGTGCTGACAATGAAGTTGCGGCCCGAATGCATACAATGCGCAAAGGTCACTCCCACCGTCAGTTGTATCACCAACAGCGCGAGCAGCAGGGCCGTCATCGATGTGCATATTTTCCTCGCCTTCATCGTCAGTAGCGCTTTTCGGGTGCAAAGGTAAGAAAAAAACTGGAATTCTTTGGCGTTCTCCAGAATAATTTTTATCTTTGCACGAAAAAAGAGGATGATAGACCGCGCGACAGTAGACAAAATCATCGACGCGGCGCAGATTGTCGACGTCGTCAGTGAGTTCGTGACGCTCCGCAAGAGCGGCGTGAACTACAAGGGCCTGTGTCCGTTCCACGACGACCGCAACCCGTCGTTCATGGTCAGTCCGGCCAAGAACATCTGCCACTGCTTCGTCTGCGGCAAGGGTGGTACGCCAGCGGGCTTCCTGATGGAGCACGAGCAGATAACCTACCCCGAGGCGCTGCGCTGGCTGGCCAAGAAGTACAACATCGAGATTGTAGAGAAGGAGCTGACCGACGAGGAGCGGCAGCAACAGAACGAGCGCGAGTCGATGTTCATCGTCAACGAGTGGGCGAAGGACTGGTTCCACAGCGTGCTCAAGAACGACCCCGACGGCATAGCCATCGGCAAGCAGTATTTCCGCAGCCGCGGCATCCGCGACGACATCATCGAGAAGTTCCAGCTGGGCTACTCACCGCAGAAGCGCGACGCCCTCTACACAGCAGCGATAGCCAAGGGCTACAAGAAGGAGTTCCTCGTGAAGACAGGGCTCTGCTTGGAGAATGAGCGGGGTGGGTACGACCGCTACTCGGGTCGTGCCATCTTCCCCTGGCTGAACGTCAGCGGCAAGGTGGTGGCCTTTGGCGGCCGTGTCCTGGACTCCCGGACGAAGGGCGTGGCGCAGAAGTACGTCAACTCACCCGACTCCGACATCTACCACAAGGAGCGCGAGCTCTACGGCATCTTCCAGGCCAAGAAGGCCATTGTGAAGGAGGACCGCGTCTTCATGGTCGAGGGCTATACCGACGTCATCGCCATGCACCAGGCAGGTATCGAGAACGTGGTGGCCAACTCGGGCACCGCCCTCAGCGTCTACCAGATCAAGATGCTGCGGCGGTTTACCAACAACATCACGCTGCTCTACGACGGCGACGAGGCGGGCATCCACGCCGCCATGCGCGGCACCGACATGCTGCTGCAGGAGGGCATGAACGTGAAGGTGCTGCTGCTGCCCGACGGCGATGACCCCGACTCCTTTGCCCGCAAGCACTCTACCGACGAGCTGAAGCGCTATATCGAAGAGAACCAGCAGGACTTCATCGGCTTCAAGACGCGCCTCACCGTTGAGGGCGTCAGCGACCCCGTGAAGCGCTCCGAGGCCATCAGCGGCATTGTCAAGAGCATATCGGTCATCCCTGATGCCATCCTCCGCTCCACCTACCTCAGCGACCTGGCCTCGCGCCTCGGACTGAAGGAGCAGACGCTGATCTCGTCGATGAATGATTTGATCAGGAAGAGCCTCAACCCCAACCCATCTCGCGAGGGAGAGGGGAGTGATAACACTGGTGGCGGAAATACGGTGGAAAAGGTGTCTGCTCCCCTCTCCACTGCGAGAGGGGGCGGGGGTGAGGCCTTAGAACACCTCCTCATGCGCGAGGTCGTCCGCCACGGCGAGGAGATTATCTACGCCGACGTGGAAATGGACGATGGCAGCACCACCAACTTCAACGTGGCGCAGTACATCGCCTACGACCTGGGACAAGATGGGCTTACCTTCTCGAATCCGCTCTACAACCAGATGCTGGCTGAGGCCGTGGCCCACAGCGGCGACGAGGACTTCAAGGCCGAGAGCTACTTCATGAACCACCCCGACATCGAGGTGAGTCAGACGGCGGCCCGGCTGGCCGTCGACCGCCACCAGCTCAGCGGACGCTTTGTGCTGCAGCCACGCGAGGGCTCACTCCGCCAGCGCGTGATCCATCTGGTGATGGACTTGCGCATGGACATCGTCGGCCAGCGGCTGAAGGAAATCCAGATGGCCATGCGCCAGGCCACGGGCGACATGGAGCGCATCATGCAGCTGATGGAGGAATACAAGGACACCCAGCAGCTACGCGACCTCCTTGCCCGCCGTCTCGGAAGCGACGTCGTGAGGTAGCTTTTAACAAAACATCGAAACATCGAAACCTCGAAACATCGAAACCTCGAAATATCGAAATAAAGGGAAAAAAGAATGTACTATATTCAGAAGAAAATAGAGATTTCGGCCTGCCACAGGCTCGACCTCGACTACGAGAGCAAGTGTACGCGCGTACACGGCCACAACTGGATCATCATCGTCTACTGCCGCTCCGAGCAGCTTGACCGCAACGGCATGGTCATCGACTTCAGCGAGATTAAGCGTCTCGTCAAGAAGCCGCTCGACCACCAGATTCTTAACGATGTGCTCGACTTCAACCCCACGGCCGAGAATCTTGCCCGCTGGGTGGTGGAGCGCGTGCCCTTCTGCTACAAAGCCTCCGTCCAGGAGAGCGAAGGCAACATTGCCATCTACGAGAAAGACTGACTCAGGGGCAGTAATAATAGTTGCGGATTAACACGAATTACACGGCTGGTCAAAAAGAGTCCGTGAAAGTTCGTGCTAATCCGCAACTATAATTGTTACTTCATGATGAAGTTAATGTACATACCAGCCATGTAGGCCAGGTAGGGGTTACCCTCCATGTCGGGGGCATACATGCCAAATTCTTTCAGCTCGGTGGCAAAGCTCGTTGACTCGTAGTCGATGAGGTAGACGTCGAGCAGCATCGTGCCGGCCTCGTCGGCATCCTCGTCCTCAATCTCGCGCAGGCCGATGTAAGCCACGTTCGACTCGCTGGTCGAGGCGGCGTCGAAGTTGCGGTTCACGCCCGTCACCTTCAGAATGGTCAGCTCAGCAACAGCACCAACACCCGTGTGCAGGCTGTAGGTGCCGGGCAGCTCCTCGTAGGTAGCCTCGCCGGTGAAGAAGTTCTTCAGCGTCGACTGCAGGGCGGGAGTCAGCTTGCCATTCTCGAAGGTCAGCTGGTCGGCAGCGTTGAATACGGGGAATGCGTCGCCGTAAGTGGCCATGCCGCCCCAGGTGGCATCCATTGCAGCCTTGTCGGTGACGAGCTTGCTCATGGTCCATGACTTCTCGTAGAACTTCTTGGCAGGAGCAGGCGTAACCTCGCCCACCTTCTCCATCAGGAAGTTGATGTACATACCAGCCATGTAGGCCATGTAGGGATTGCCCTCCATGTCGGGGGCGTACATGCCAAACTCCTTCAACTCGGTAGCGAAGCTCGATGCCTCGTAGTCGATGAGGTAGACGTCGAGCAGCATTGTGCCGGCCTCGTCGGCATCCTCGTCCTCAATGGTGCGCACGCCGATGTAAGCCACGTTCGACTCGCTGGTCGAGGCGGCGTCGAAGTTACGGTTCACGCCCGTCACCTTCAGGATGGTCAGCTCAGCAATGGCACCGACGCCTGTGTGCAGACTGTAGGTACCGGGCAGTTCCTCGTAGGTGGCGTTGCCGGTGAAGAAGTTCTTCAGCGTCGACTGCAGGGCGGGAGCAATCTGTCCGCCGCCGATGGTCAGCTGGTCGTTGGCATTAAAGGCGGGGAAGGCGTCGCCGTAGGTGGCCATGCCGCCCCAGGTGGCATCCATTGCAGCCTTATCAGTGACGAGCTTCTTCATCTTCCACACACCCTCGTAGGCAGCGCCTGCCTCGGTGGCGTCGTAAGCCTCGATGTAGTCGAGCTGCGAGGCGGGAATGTCGATGACCTCACCACCCTGTTTGTAGATCTTGATGCCCTGTGCGCTGGTGGTGGAGGCACAGAAGAAGGCAGCCACGAGGGCTACGCAGGAAAGTATAATCTTTTTCATTTCTTGACGATTTTAAATGATGACTTGTTGGTTTTGACGATGTAGATGCCAGCCTTAAGGCCGGTGGTCGAGAGAGAGACGCTGCCGTCCTGACCGACGCGGGCACTGAGTACCTGACGGCCACCGAGCGCGTAGACCTGAGCCAGGCTTCCTGGCTCGGCGCCACTGATGGCAATTTCGCCCGGAGCAAGGCGGAACGACGGTTCGGCCACAGCCTTCACCTCCTCGACAGCCGTCGTGGTAGGTTCGGTCTCGCGGACGGTCACCTTCTTCAGCTCGCTCCATGTGAAGGCGGTCACTTGCTCGCCGTAACGCAGTTCGTAGCCGTCGGCCACCGTCTTGATGACGGGCTTCTGGCTGGCGCCGATGGCGATGGTCTCGCCTCCCGCGCTCTCTACGACGAGACACCATTGTGCATCTGCGGCGTGAGCTGTCAGCGTCGCGGCCAGCAGAAGCAACAGAAAGTAGAGTTTTTGCTTCATAGAGAATCTTGTTTTTAATTAATAATAAATAATGTATAATGCATTTTGCTATTTGGCATTCTGCTCGTATTCTGCCTGCTGGGCAGCCACGACGGCGCTGTCCTCGGCAGTCATGGGTTCGGGGTCGGGGACGCGGATGTGGGTTTTGTTGCCGGTGTTGATTTCCACTTCCTCCTCCACATGCTCGCAAGAGCTGACTGTCGTTGCAGCCAGTGCGGCTATCATTATAATGTACAGTAGTCTTTTCATTGTCTCGATGTCTTAAAAGCGTTTTCTTCTTTAGTAAATATCATCATAGCCGGGGTTCTGGACCAGACCGGGCTGGAGGGTAATGTCCATAACGTTAATGGGCCAGGTGTACATATACTTGCGGGTCCAGTACTTCATACCCTGGTCGGCCACCCACCATTCGGGCCGTCCGTTGCGCTTCAGTTCAAACCAGCGGTCGCCGTTCTCTAAGTAGAACTCCTTGCGGCGCTCGTTGAGGATGGCCTGAATGAGCGGCGTCAGGGGCTTGCCCGTGGCATCCTCCTTGACAAGTGCTGTCGGATCAACGGGCGGCAGGGTCAGATTATTGTACATATACATGCCCGTGATGCGGTTACGGCGGAACTGGTTCAGCTCAACGAGCGCACTGTCGGGCATATTCAGATGATAGGCACATTCCATCGAGATGAAAGCCATCTCAGCCGAACGCATGCCCGTGAAAACAAGTTTGCGGTTGGTGCGCTTGCGGTTGAAGAAGAGGTTGTTCTTACGACGGATGTCGTTGGTGCCCTCAGCAAAGAGACTGACATATCTGGCACTCAGCGGCCTGCGCTCCAGCGAGCTCATGCCACCGGTGAGTCCCAACGGCTGATAGGCAATGCGGTCGGCCATGAACAGGCGGTTGCCCACCAGTCCGTACTGCGTGCTCATCATCTTCACGTAGTCGTCGCCCGACAGCAGGGGATGCTTGTCGAGCACCAGCCGGGCCTCGTCGCGGGCTTCCCGCCAGCGTCCGCACCAGTGGTAGAGGCGGGCCAGATAGCCGTGAAGCACGTCATGGTTGAAGAGGTACATCTCGTTCTGTATGTCGCAGTCCAAGGCCTTCCTGAGGTCGCTCTCCGCCTGGTCGATGGTCTCCTGAATAGTAGAGCGTAACGGCTTGGCCTCCATGTCGAACTCGGTGACGATGGGCACGCCCAGCCGGGCATCGTCGGCCAAAGGGGGCGCACAGAACTCGCGCAGCAGCTGATAGTAGCACACGCCACGGATGGCATAGGCCGTGCCGACAATGTCCTGTCCGTCGCGGCTGTCGCGGTCTTCCTGATATTCCCCTAAGATAATGTTGCAGTTGCGAACCGTCTCATAGAGGCTTCTGTATCTTCCCTGCGCGCCGTCAATGAGAGCGCCTGCATATTTGGCCATGTGGTCGTTGTCGGCACCTAAGTTGGCCTCCATATTATCGGAGATCTCTTCAAAGTTCATCGACTCTTGGAAACTGCCAACGACATAGCTTAAGCCACCGATGTCAATCTTATAGCACAAATCGTGTACCAAGGCCGAGAAGTCTTCGGTTGACTTGGGAATGGTGCGGTCGTAGGGCTTGATGTCCAAGTAATCTTCGCAGCCCATCATCAGCAGTGCTGCCACAAGAGGTAAAATATATTTCTTCATCATCAGAATCCAATGTTAAGTCCAAATGAAAAACTGCGGCTCATAGGATAGACAGCTCCCGGCGACTCAGGGTTCATTCCCTTGTAGGCGGTAATGACCCAGAGGTTGTTGGCCGTGAAGCTGACGCTCAGGTTGGTGGCATAGATGCGGTGAACCCAGCTGTCGGGCAAGCTGTAGGTCATTGACAGCGACGAGATCTTCCAGTAGGAGGCATTCTCGTAGTAGGCACCGTCGTTAACCTTCGAATAGTTGATCTGCTGACGGTCCAGGTTGAGCGCCGCTCCGTGGGCATCAATCAGCCGGGGATAGCCGTCGGTCACGGGGTTGTCAGGCGTCCAGTGATAGGCGGCATCCTTCACCACATTGTTATGTGCGGTATAGATGTCATAGCGCGTATTGGCCACATAGTTGTTAGTGGGGCGCATGATGCTGCTATAGGTACTGTGCGGACGGATGTAGTTCGTCTTCTTGGCACCTAACGAGAACGTCGAGTTGGCACTGAGCGACAGGCGTTTCCACGACACGCTGGTAGAGACTCCACCCGTCCAGGGATAGCTGCCCATGCCGATGTAGACCAGATAGTTCTCCCAGTTGTAGGGGTCTGACTCGTCTGCGTCGCTTCGTTTCTGATAGGTGTAGAATCCCGTCGCGGGGTCAATACCCTCCAGTTTGCCACTGAAGACCATGCCGAGGGGATAGCCCACATGGATGTCGCCGTAGATGCCGCCCGTGGGCGACTCATACTTGGTCAGCACATTCTGGTTGTAGGCAATGTTGCCGTTCAGGCTCCAGCGCCAGTCCTTGGTCTTCAGGGGAGTGCCGCTGAGCATCACTTCAAAGCCTTGGTTCACCTGTTCACTGGTGTTATAGCTCTGTTCTGTGAATCCGGTAGTGGAAGGAACCAAAACCCGAGTCACCAAATCGTAACCCTCGCGGCGATAGAAGGACAGGTTGACGTTGAGCCGGTTCTTGAGGAAGCCCATGTCGAGGCTGCCGTTGTAGTCGCGGGTTCGCTCCCAGCGCAGATGAGGGTTCGGCGGTGAACTGACATAGCCCATACGGTAGGCCTGGGTGTCGCTGTTGCGGAACGTTGACGAGTAGCCCATGATAAGCACCGGATAGACACTCTTGTTGACTCCGCCGGTGACACCGGTTGACAGTCGGACGGTGGCATGGCTGACGATGTGCTTGATGTTTTGGAGCCACCGCTCCTCGTCCATGTTCCAGGCCAAGCCGAAGCTCCACGTCATGTTGAACTGCTCCTTGGCACCGAAATTATTGGAGCCGTCGGATCGGGCAGTGACATTGGCCACGTAGCGGTTCATCAGCACGTAGTCCAATGCACCGTAGAACGAGGCCATGGCGTTCTCAATGCGGCTTTGCTGGCTCAGTGAGTTGACTATCATCTGGTAGCTCTGCATATCCGTCTCGCTGAAGGTGCCTGAGGGACCTACTACTAACAGGGGCAGCGAATGGTTGCCAGTGACGGGGTCGTAGCCATAGACCTTGCGGGAGACTGACTTGGCGTAGCTGTTGCTGACCTCGGTACCTACCAAGGCACTGATGCGATGAATGTCATTGAAGGTCTGGCCGTAGTTCAGCTGGGCACGCAGCTGCCAGTTGCGGTTGGAGGTGCTGGACTGGGTCATACTGCCGTAGATACGCTGTGAGAGCATGTTGGAGCCTTCGAAAGGCCGGTCCTGCCAGGCGGTATAGGTGTCCTGGTTCACCTCGTTATCAGAAGCATCAGTCGTATAGCTGTAGGAGGCCAGTCCGTAGAGACGGAAGTGCTCGCCTAAGCGCCAGGTGATGTCACCGCGCAGGTTAACGCCTGAGCTGGTTGCCACCTGCTCGGTGCCGTCAATCTCGCGCATGACGTTGACACCGTTGGGCGGCAGGACAGCCATGACGTCACCGTTGACCTTAGGCAGCGAAAAGAAAGTCTCGTCGCCTCGGTAGGAACCGTCCTCGTTGTAGGGTTTCTCATATGGATTAGCAAAATAAGCATAGTCAAACATGTTCAGCCCAAAGCCTGTTGCAGCCGCCAGACTCTTCAGATAGCTATACGAGACATCGAAGTTCAGCGAGACGGCCTTCGAGGGCGTGGCCGAAATCTTCGACATGAAGTTGGCGCCGTCGGAGGACGACTTCTTGACAATACCCTTGTTAGTAGACATGCCCCCCGAGACGTAGTAGGTCATTTTATCCGTACCGCCGGAGAGGCTGACGCTCTGTGTCGTGCTGACGGTGTTGCGGAACAGCTCCTGGAACCAGTCGGTGTTGGTCTGCTTCAGCTCGTCGATGTAGGCATCCTGCTCGGCGGTGGTCATACCGGCAAACCGGCCGTAGCCCGAGCGTATCTGGCCGATGATGCCGATGCGGGGGAACCACGTGCCGCTCTCAAAGCCCTTCTTCGAGAACTCGTCCCAGATGCTCTGCTCGTAGGCCAGCTTCTCTTCGGTATTCATCAGGTTATGGTCGCGCGACGGAGCTGTCTGCACGGTGACGTTGCCGCTGTAGCTGACGTGGATGTTACCGGCCTGGCCCTTCTTGGTGGTAATGACGATGACGCCCGACTGGGCCTGCGATCCGTAGATGGCAGCGGCGGCAGCGTCCTTTAGCACGGTGATGCTCTCAATGTTCTGCGGAGCAATGCCGGCCACGCCGTTGGCATAGAGGGTGGAAAAGTCGCCCGAACGGATATACATGTTGCCCATCGCCGGGATGTTCTTCTGCAGGGGCACACCGTCGACCACCCACAGCGGCTCGTTGTTGCCGGTGATGGAGGCCGTACCGCGTATGCGGATTTTGGCAGACTCGCCGGGGCGTCCGCTGACGGCCTGCACGTTGACGCCCGCCAGCTTGCCCTGCATGAGCATGTCGACGTTGGCCAGTGGCTGGTCCTTCAGTTCCTTGTCAGTGAGGATGCCCACAGAGCCGGTCGACTTGCGGATGTCGGTCTGCGAGTAGCCCGTGACGACCACCTGGTCGATGGTGGCGGTCTCGTTCTCTAAGGCGATGTCGCCCGTCATGGCACGGTTGACGCGGATGGTCTTTGACTTCATGCCGATGTAGCTGATGGTGAGCGTGGCACCCTTGGCAGCCCAGAGCGACGCCTTGCCGTTGACGTCGCTGACGACGCCTAACTGTTTGTCGGAGGCCTTGATGGTGGCACCGGGCAGCGGTTCGCCGTTCTCGTCGACGATGGTGACGTCGATCTTCACCTGGGCGTCGCCGGCAGGGTTCTGGGCGAAGAGCTGTCCCGTCGGAGAAGCGATGGGGACGGCGGCTGTCAGCAGGAAGAGTAGCAGCAGTTTCTTCATATATTACTGATGTTTTACGATGTCAATGTCGAACGTCTCGGGTCGGACGAGGTGGTCGAGGAAATAGTAGCGGATGGCGTTCTGGTAGTAGGGACCGTAGAGACCGTGCCCCTGTTCGGGAAACAGCATCATGTCGAAGCGCTTGCCGGCCTTCTGCAGAGCGTCGGCCATGCGGACGGTGGAGGCCACAGGTACGTTCTCGTCGACCTCGCCGGTCATCAGCAGCAGGCGGCCTTTCAGGTTTCCAGCCAGTTCCATAGCCGTAGGAATCTCGCGCCCATAGCCTTGGTAGGTCTCGGCCCACCACTGGATGTAGGCGTGGTTGTCGTAGTTGCCCGAGGCAGCCACGCCGACCTTGTAGAAGTCGGGATAGGTGAGCATGGCGGTGACGGTCTCGAAACCACCACCGGAGTGGCCATAGATGCCCACGCGGGTAGTGTCGATGAAGCTGTATTGGCGGGCCAGCGTCTCGATGGTGTGGCGGTCGTCGGCCAGGGGGTAGTCGCGCAGGTTGCCGTAGCCGTAGCAGTAGAAGTCGCGGTCGCGAAGGGGCGACGAGCCTCGGGGCTGCACGTTGATGACGACGAAGCCCAGTTCGGCCAGCGACTGGTTGCCGTTGTCGTCGACGGTAAAGCGGCGGGGTATCTGGTCGTCCTGCGGACCCGGATAGACGTTGGTGATGATGGGTAGTTTTTGGTGATGGGTGAAGGGTGACGGGTGAAGGGAGAACAGACTGTCACGGAGTGTACTCGGCAGATACATCACGCCGTAGAGGTCGGTCACGCCGTCGGCGGCCTTGACGCTGACGAGCGTGGGCTTCACCCAACCGGCCTTCAGGTAGGCAGCCTCATCGGAGCGGAAGAACTCGTAATGCTTCTTGGGCGAGTCGAGACTGACAACGTTGTAGACGGGCGGCATGTCCATGCGCGAGTACTGGTCGATGGCCCAGTGGCCGTCGCGCGACAGCTGCAGCGAGTGCTCGCCGTTGCCATAGCTGAGCAGCTGCTGGCCACGCCCGTTAAGGCCCACCTTATAATAATAGGTATAGTGCGGGTCGCCGCCCTCCTGACCGTGGCCGATGAAGATAATCTGGCGCTGAAGGGTGTCAATCTTCTCAATACGCCCGGCCACTAAGCGGTCGCCCTGTGTGACTCGGTTCAGCAGATGGCCGGTCTGGCCGTCGTAGAGGTAGTAGTTGCCGCGGCCCGTGCGGTCGCTCCACCAGAGCACCTGGCGACCGTGGTCGAGCAGATGGTAGTGGAACATATTGACATTGACGTGAGGCCGGCACACCTCGCTTATGACGACGCTGACGTCGCCCGTCTGCGGGTTGATGCGGCAGAGCTCCAGCGTGTCGACGGAGCGGCTGCGGCGCACGAAGTACTGGCTGTCGCCCTCACGGTCGAAGTCGAGCTGGATGTTGTAGTCGGCATTAGGGGCGATGGGCAGCAGGCGGCCCTCCTGAGTGTCGGCATTGTACCAGTAGAGGCGGAAGCGGCGTATGGCGTTGCCACCGGGCAGAGGCATCTTCTTTTGTTCCAGCCGGGCGGGCTGCTCCATCTGGTGGACGAGGTTCAGATAGCCCACGGCTGTGTCGTCGTAGACCATGCAGAAGTAGGAGTGGCCGCGCCAGAAGCCCGAGGGCTGGCGCTCGCTGAGTTCGTCCTTGGCACTGCGGCCGCAGTAGGAGGCGTAGTCGCAGCCGTCGGTGGTCAGCTGCGTGACGGTGCCCGTCTGGTTGTTGCGGACGTGCAGGTTGTAACGGTCGCCGAGCATGGTGAAGGCCGAGTCGGCGGTGTGGTTCGAGGAGCCATAGCCGAAGCCCCTGCGGCCGCGCTCGTCTTCCTTGACGGGATGTTTCTTCAGGTAGGCGTCGACGACGGCCTGGTCGTAGGCGGTGGTCTTGCCCGTGCGGGCGTCTACCAAATATTTCTTGCCGTCGTGCTTATAGGTGACGAAGGGCGTGCCCTCAACGAAACTGGGCCAGGGCGACAGGTGGTAGGTATTGACATTCTTCTCGCTGACGGCCTCAGCACGGTACCAGCCCTCAGCCGACAGCAGCCGCTCGACAGCCTTCAGCATGTCGACCGTACCGCCACTGATGCTGCCCTTGGCGTCGTCCATGGGTCGGACAGTCTCCATCAGCAGGTCCTTGATCTGGGCGGCCTTCAGGTAGGGGAAGTAGCTGCGCAGCAGGGCAGCAATAGCCGTGACGACGGGAGCCGAGAGCGACGTGCCCTGCGACAGGCTGTACTTGTCGCCGGGGAAGACGGAGGCCATATACGTGCCTGGGGCGAAGAGATGGACTGTCTTGCAGCCGTAGTTCGACATCTTGGCACAATGGCTCTGTTCGTCGCTGGCGCCGATGCGGAGGAAATTGGGCAGGAAACGGCCCATGCGGTCGACACCCGACGGATAAGAGGGAATGGTGTCGAGGTTACAGCTGTTGTTGCCGGCGGCACAAATCACCAGCACGTCGCGGTCGGCAGCATAGCGGATGGCGTTGTTCACCATGCGCTCCTGCGGCGAGTAGTACTTGCCGAGGCTGATGTTGATGACGCGGGCACCGTTGTCGACAGCGTAGCGGATGCTCGAGGCGATGTCCTTGTCGTACTCGTCACCGTCGGGACTGGCACGGACTATCATCAGGCGGGCCACGTCGGGGGCTATACCGTCGAAGCGGCGGTCCTGCCGGGCGTCACCGGCAATGATGCCGGCCACGAACGTGCCGTGCTCACAGCCCTCGATGGTCAGCGTCGGGTTGCCGTAGAAGCGGTCGTCGGCATCGTCCATGTTGTCGCCCATCAGCAGGCGCTTGTCCTGGTCGTGCTCAATGCCGTAAATATTCTTCTCCATCTCGGCCAGACGGGTCAGCGACAGCGAGTCGAGGTTGTCCTTCGACCTGTTGGCTATCTCGTAGTAGCGCAGATAGTTGTCGATATTGGCCTTCTTGCGCATGCGAATATAGAAGTCGTACTCCTGCTTGTCGGCGGCAGAGTCGCGACTGGCCGTGTTCTTGTATTTAGGATACAGGCGCTTGAACTGGCGGTACTCCTCGGTGCCGGCACTGGTCATGTTGAACTTTCCGTCGGCGGTGCCGAGGAAGTTCCAGCCGTGTACGTCGTCGGTGTAGCCGTTCTGGTCGTTGTCGCGACCGTCGGCGCGCTCGCCGGGGTTCGTCCACAAGGCTCCCTTGAGGCTGACGACTGTCGTGTCGACCCCAGAATCGACGATGCCCACCACCACCGGCCCAGCGGGCGTTTTCCCGTGTTTCTTCAGTAGATCGAGCGCAGCCTGCACATTGGCGCCCTGGCGCTCCGCCGTATAATTCTTATGCCAGCCGGCAAAGTCCTTCAGCGACTCTGCCGACTGTGCCGCCCCCGGGAGTGCGGCTGTCAACATATAAAAAGCAATAAGTGATTTAGCCTTCATTTCTCTTGTTTCTTTTTTCAAGCTGCAAAGGTACGAAATATCCAGAAAACAGCAAAACAAAACACAAAATAATCATTCACTCTGCACTTGCGTGGCAGGCCAGTTGACGAGGAACAGCCGGTCAGTGGCACGGGTGAAGGCGGTGTAGAGCCAGTGCAGATAGTCGGGGCCGAGCATGTCGTCGGTCATGTAGCCCTGGTCGATGTAGACGTGGCTCCACTGGCCGCCCTGTGCCTTGTGGCAGGTGACGGCGTAGGCAAACTTCACCTGCAGGGCGTTATAGTAGCGGTCCTCTTTCAGTTTTTTCAGGCGGTCGACCTTGAATGGCACGTCGGCATAATCCTCCATCACGCGGTCGTAGAGCTGCTGTTGCTGCTCGCGGGTGAGCGACGGCGATTCGGAGGTGAGCGTATCAAGCAGGACCATCGCTGTGAGCTCGTAGTCGTCGTAGTCGGGGAACGACAGCGTTACCTCGGCGAAGTGGAAACCGTACTGCTCATGGATATTGCGGATGCGCTGGACAACAGCGATGTCGCCGTTGGCCAAAAAGCTGATGTCTTTCGAACCTTCAGTCCAAAAGTAATTGTTCTTCACAATCATCAGGCGGTCGCCCCGACAGAGTTCCTCCTCGCGGTCGAGGACGGTGGCACGGATGCCCTGATTGTAGATGTTGGCGCGCTTGTTGGAGCGGGTGATGACGATGGTGCCATCGATTCCTGCGCGGCTGTAGCTGGACGACAGTTGCTCAATGAGCTCGTCGCCCGGCACCACCTTGATGTCGGCAAAACCGTCCAGGCAGATGCGTGGGGCTTCTTCTATCCTTCCCTCGAAGGGCAGGTTTCTGATTCCCGTCGCATTGAAAAGGATGCCCGACTCCTGCGACTGTCGGAGCACATGGTTGAGGGTGGTCTCGTAGACTGTCATACTGTAGGCGCGGAGCATGTCGGCCGAGAGGGCGGGACTCTCCGTCGCACCGACGGGTGGCAGCTGGGCGGGGTCGCCGATGAGCAACATGCGACAGTTGTTGTTGGCGCCGTAGACAAACTCGATGAGGTCATCAAGCAGGCTGCCCGATCCGAACATACTCGTCTCGCCGTTGAGTGAGGAGCCGAGACTTATCATCGAGGCCTCGTCAATAATAAATAAGGTGTCGCGCTGCAGGTTAACGTTCAGGTTGAAGGCCGAGAGGTCGCCTGCAGTCCGTTGTCGGTAGATGCGGCGGTGGATGGTGTAGGCGGGGCTGCCGGCGTAGAGCGAGAATACCTTGGCGGCGCGCCCCGTGGGTGCGAGCAGAACAATCTTTTGTTTCATACTGTCGAGGGCGCGGACGATGGCTCCGGCGAGCGTGGTCTTTCCCGTGCCTGCCGAACCGCGCAAAATCATGGCTGCGCGGCTGTGGCGGTCGGCCATGAAGTCGGCAAACACGTCGACGGCCTGCTCTTGTTCAGCGGTAGGCGTGACGCCAAGTGACTGCCTGATGCGATATTTTATCTCGTCGATGACCATTATTCAGAATTTTTTCGTACCTTTGCGCCGCAAAGTTACGAAAAATAATTGAATGGAAGAAACAAACCGTATGATAAATAGCAGCCGGCGCATGTATATCCGCATCGGGCAGTACCACTTGTCGTTCTCGACCATCGACGCTGAGAACTCGGAGACGCCCGTGACCTACGAGCCTTACGTGGTGAAGAGCAACATGTCGATAGCTGCCAACCTGCGCGAGGCGCTGAAGGGTGCCGGACTGAAGCAGATGGGCATCGTCAGGGCTTTGGTCATCCTCGACACGCCTGTGCTGCTGGTTCCCGTAGAAGTATTCGAGGAGCAGACAATGGCCGATATGTACTACCATTCTTTCCCTAAGAAGGAACAGGAGCAGGTGCTCTACAACGTATTGCCCGATCTGAACGCCGTTGCCGTCTTCTCAATCAACAAAGACCTGAAGCTCGTGCTCGACGACCACTTTGCCGACGTGAAGTTCAGCGTCGTCATGGCTTCCGTCTGGCGCCACCTGCATCGCCGCTCGTTCTCGGGAGCACGCAACAAACTATACGGCTACTTTCACGACCAGAAACTCGAGATATTCTCGTTCCAGCAGAACCGGTTCAAGTTCTATAACCGGTTTGATACCCATCGCGAGCAGGACGCGCTATACTTCCTGCTCTACGTCTGGAAACAGTTGTCGCTGAAGAACGAGCACGACGAGCTGCACTTAGTGGGCAGCAACTTCGCCAGCGAAACGCAGGCGGACAATGATAAGCAGAAGTGGCTGACCGACGAGTTGCACCGCTACCTGCAGAACGTATACGTTATAAACCCGTCGGCAGAGTTCAACCGTGCCCCTGTGACCAGCATCAAGGGCATGCCGTTCGACCTGATGGCACTGTTTACGAAAGGACGATGAGGATTATTACAGGCATATACAAGGGGCGCCACTTTGAGATCCCACGCTCGTTCAAGGCTAGGCCGACGACGGATTTTGCCAAGGAGAACATCTTCAACGTTTTGACGCGCTACATCGACTTCGACGGCGCCGTGGCCCTCGACCTCTTCTCGGGAACGGGCAGTATCACGCTCGAACTGCTTTCACGTGGCTGCAGCCGCGTGGTCAGTGTCGAGCAGGACCGTGACCACCACCGGTTTATTAAGCAATGCGTGGAAAGCCTTAGCCCCAGCCAGGGCACAGTTCTTCCTATCCGCGGTGATGTGTTCCGTTTTGTCAGGAGCTGCAAGCAGCAGTTTGACTTTATCTTTGCCGACCCGCCCTACGCGCTCAAGGAACTACCAACAATTCCAGACCTTGTGCTTGGGAAAGGACTATTGAAAGAGGGTGGAGTATTCGTCTTCGAACATGGCAAAGACCATGACTTCTCTAGTCACCGTTTCTTCCGCGAGCATCGCTCGTACGGAAGCGTTAATTTCAGTATCTTTACATCAGAGGAGCAAGCATCCGGACAAGACTCTCAAACAGACGAACCATAAACTTCGGTTTCATGCGGTCGGACAGCGAAGCGAGTTGCACCGACCGTTCCTCGTCGGCGAGGAAAACCTGTTTCATACGCAGGGCAGTCTGTTCGCCGTAGAAAAAGGCGTTGGCCTCGAAGTTGTTCTCGAACGAGCGGAAGTCGACGTTCGTCGAGCCGCAGGTGCAGATGCTGTCGTCGCAAACCATCAGCTTAGAATGCAGGAACCCGTCCTTATAGAGGCTTACTTTCACGCCGGCCTCCACCGCCTCGCGCAGATAGCTGCGGCATGCCCAGTCAACAAACCGCGAATCGTTCTTCTCGGGCACTATGATGCGCACGTCGACACCTGCCACGGCAACCGTCTTTAGGGCAAACAGCATCGGCTCGTTGGGCAGGAAATAGGGTGTCTCGATGAACACGTACTGATGGGCGGCCATGATGATGCGTACGTAGCCCTGCAGAATCTCCGGGTAGGGCACTACGGGACTACTAGTGACGACTTGGAGCAGGGGTCTTGGTGAAGGGTGATGGGTGATGGGTGAAGGGTGATGGGTGATGGGTGAAGGGTTAACGTTAGGATAGTACTTGCGGTCGTTGAGCAGGCTTCGGTCTACGAAGTACCAGTCGATGAGGAAGGCGCGCTGTAGGGCGTAGACACCGGGGCCTGTCACGCGAACCATTGTGTCGCGCCAGTCGTCGGAGACATAGCGCAGGGCGATGTTCATGCCGCCAATGAAGCCCGTCTGCCCGTCGACGACTATCATTTTGCGGTGGTTGCGGTAGTTCACTTTGCTCGTGAACGATGGGAAACGCACGGGGAGAAACGGTACCGCCTCGATGCCCTCCTCACGCATACGTTCGAAGAAACGGTGACGCACCTTCCAGCAGCCCACGTCATCGTAGATGAGCCGCACCTCTACACCCTCGCGCGACTTGGCTATCAGGGCATCGGCCACGAGACGGCCCAACGGGTCTTCCTCGATGATGTAGACGTCGATGTGGATGTGACTGCGAGCTGAGGCAATGGCCTTGAGCAAGGCTGGGAAGAACTGGTAGCCGTCGGTGTAGACCTCGACGCCGTCGGTCTGGAAGGGCAGCGACAGACTCTGACCCGTGAACAGGTCGATGACAGGCTTGTGCTCCTCGGGCAGCCGCAGGTTCTGCTGTTCAACAAACCCCAGCATCGACCGTTTCGACAGTTCATCAAGCTGGCGCTGGTTGACGAGCCGCTCCTTGCGGGTATTCAGCCCGAAGAAAAGGTAAAGGATGATGCCGACGACGGGCACGAACCATATCACCAGCGCCCACGCCATCGTCTTGGCAGGCTGGCGGTTGTCCATCACGACATGAATCACCGTCAGCACGACGATGATGTAGTAGATGATGGCCAGTATGAGGTTCAGTGCATGCATGCTTTTTTGACGGTTAGACGGGTAGACTTTCTTTTGACGGTTAGACGGGTAGACTTTCTTCGGAGGAAAGGCTATTTGAAGTTGGCCAGTTTGTGGGTCTGTAGGGAGAGCCGCCACTGAGGGTGCTCCTTGATATAGTCAATACACCGTTGTATGATATGGGCGTTCCGCTCGGCGTCGCCCGTGTCGCAGGGCTGGAGGTAAAGGTGTGGTGAAGGGTGAAGGGTGAAGGGTAAAGGAAGATATGTTTCAGGGGCGGTGTTCTCGTCGAAAATGACCTTCAGCTCATCAGGTATTCTCCTTTCACCTTTCACCAAGCACCTTTCACCAACTTTTGGCGACACCGTCAGCCAGTCGAGGTTTGTGGGAGCTGGCCGTGTGCCGTTGCTCTCCATTGCCACCTCGAAGCCATGCTGGTGGAGCAGGTCGACAAACGCCTCGTCGGCCTGAAGCGTCGGCTCGCCGCCTGTGAGCACGGCGAAGCGGGCAGGGAATTGAGTCATTTCGGCTACGATGTCGTCGCCCGTCATCTCGCGGAACGAGTCGAACTCCGTGTCGCAGAACCCGCAGCGCAGGTTACAGCCTGCAAAGCGGACGAACACAGCCGCCCGTCCGGTGTTGTAGCCTTCGCCTTGAATCGAGTAGAATATGTCGTTGACTCTATACATGGTGTGTCAGTATGAAGCGGTACAGGGAATGCCGGCGGCGATGACCTGGTCGCGGATGGCATCGAGCTGCTGGCGTGAGGCCTTGCGCAGCGAGCGGTCAGGAGTCTCACGGTCAACGGTGTAAATCATCACCTGTTGGGGCTTGATGTCGCTGACGGCCTGAAGCCATGGCTCCACATAGTGTGGGGTGGTGTTGTCGAGGTCGGGACCGCAGAGGAACATGGTTTGGATGATGACGTGCCCATTGAAGGTCTTCAGCCGCTCGATGACGGCATTGACGTCGTAGGCGCCGGTGGGGCGGTCGACACGGCCGATGAACTCAGGGTCGATGGTGTCGAGTTTCTGAATATTGTTGTCCACCAGCATCAGTGCGTCGTGGACGGCGGGGCGGTGAATCATAGTGGCATTCGACAGCACCGACACCTTGGCACTGGGGCAGAAGCGGTCGCGCAGCTGGATGGTATCGCCGATGATGACGGCGAAGTCGGGGTGGCATGTGGGCTCGCCGTTGCCGGCAAAGGTCAGCACGTCAGGCCGCTGTCCTTGCTCGGCCATCTGGCGCAGCTTGTGTCCTAGGGCAAGACCTACATCCTGACGCGTAGGTAATGGCAGGGTAGGGCGGTTCTCACTGTTGAAGCCACACTCGCAGTAAATGCAGTCGAATGTACACACTTTGCCGTCGGCAGGCAGTAGGTTGATGCCTAACGACAGCCCTAATCGGCGGCTCTTGACGGGGCCGAATATAGGCGATGGATAAATGATTGTACTCATAGCAGGTGCAAAATTACGAAAAAAGTTTGTTTCCCCCAAAAAATATTTGTATCTTTGCAACCGATTTTAGATTTACGTTCGTAAAGTAAATGAGAAAAAGGAATAAAACGACCCGGCACCGCCATGGTATGCAGGTTGTTACATTGTGTATCAGCACGACGATGGTGCTGATATTGCTTGGTATTGTGGTGCTCTCGGTGCTGACAGCCCATAACCTGTCGAACTACGTGAAGGAGAACCTGACGGTGACCGTCATGCTGGGCGACACGGTGACGGCGAACGACGCCCACCGGTTGTGCCGTGACTTGTACCACCGTCCTTACGCCCGCAACATCGACTACGTGAGCAAGGAGCAGGCTCTGAAAGACCAGACCGAGGCCATGGGTAGCGACCCGTCGGAGTTTCTCGGCATGAATCCCTTTGTGGCCACTCTGGAGTTGCAGTTGAAGTCGGACTATGCCAACCGTGACTCGTTGGTGTGGATAGCCAAGGAACTGTCGGCGAATCCTAAGGTAAGCGATGTCGCCTATCAAGAAGATTTGATGGACAAGGTGAACAAGAACCTGCAGAAGGTGAGTCTGGTGCTGTTGATACTTGCCGTGTTGCTGACGTTCATCAGCTACTCGCTCATTAGCAACACGGTGCGCCTGAGAGTCTATTCCCAGCGCTTCTTGATTCACACCATGAAGTTGGTGGGTGCATCGTGGGGTTTCATCCGCCGCCCCTTCATGCGCGACGGTGTGGTGGTGGGCCTTTTGGCAGCTCTCCTGGCCTGCCTCGTCTTGGGCTTCGGCATCTGGTGGCTTTACAGGTACGAGCCGAACCTCACCGATATCATTACTTGGCAGGTGCTGGCCATCACTGGTGCAGCGGTGTTCCTGTTTGGACTGATTATCACGTCGCTTTGCTCGTATATTTCTGTGAACCGTTTCCTGCGGATGCGGGCTGGCGAACTTTATAAGATTTAAAGGTAAAAGAGTAAAAAGGTAAAAAAGTAAAAAGATATGATGGACAAGAGAAACTTTGCATTTGGCCGCATGAACTTCATCCTGCTTGCCGTGGGCATGCTGGTGGTTATCATCGGCTTTATCCTGATGAGTGGAGGCAGTTCGTCGGAAGAGGCTTACAACCCCGACATCTTTAGTACGCGCCGCATCGTGGTGGCTCCCATTGTCTGCCTGTTAGGCTTTGTGTCGATGATCTACGCCGTGGTGCATAAGCCGAAGGACGAGGTGCAGAAGGAGGTAACTGAATGACCTGGATAGAGACTGTCATCATTGCCATCGTGGAGGGACTCACCGAGTTCCTGCCCGTCTCGTCGACGGGGCACATGATTATCACCCAGAACCTGTTGGGCATTGAGCAAGGCGATCCCTTCGTCCATGCTTTCACGTTCATCATCCAGTTTGGTGCCATCCTGTCCGTAGTTTGTCTCTACTGGAAGCGGTTCTTCAAGTTCGACAATACGCCTGCTCCCGAAGGCAGTTCGGCGTGGCAGAAGCTTAAGCATAAGTACTACTTCTACTGGCTGCTCTTCGTTGGCGTGCTGCCGGCAGTCATTATCGGACTGCTGGCCAAGAAGTCGGGTGTGCTCGACTGGCTCCTCGACAGCGTCGAGGTGGTGGCCGTGATGCTGGTTGTCGGAGGTGTGTTCATGCTTTTCTGCGACAAGTTGTTCAACAAGGGCAGCGACGACAAGAAGGTCAACGAGAAGCGGGCATTCAACATCGGCCTCTATCAGTGCATATCAGTTATTCCCGGTGTGTCGCGCTCGATGGCTACCATCGTGGGCGGCATGACGCAGGGACTGACGCGCAAGCGTGCTGCCGAGTTCTCGTTCTTCCTGGCTGTGCCAACGATGGCCGGTGCCACGCTGCTTGATCTGCTCGATCTTGTGAAGGAGGATGCCGTCTGGGCAACCTCTCACAATATCATGATGCTGCTTTTGGGCTGTGCTGTGGCGTTCATCGTAGCGCTCTTAGCCATGAAGTGGTTCGTGGCCTTCCTCACCAAGTACGGCTTCAAGGCCTTTGGTATCTATCGTATCATTGTCGGCACCATCATCATCGTGTTGCTGCTGACAGGACACTCACTTGCAATGGTCGACTAAATGGACTTCAACGAAGGCGCATTCATATATATCAACAAGCCTTATGGCATGTCGTCGTTCGGCGCATTGGCCCATATCCGCTACCTCATCTCAAAGAAGATGCACGTCAAGCGGGTGAAGACGGGGCATGCCGGAACGCTCGACCCTTTGGCTACTGGCGTTCTGATACTCTGCACGGGCAAGGCCACGAAGCAGATAGAGACGCTCCAACTCCACGACAAGGAGTACACCGCCACTCTGCAGCTGGGGGCTACCACGCCGTCGTTCGACCGCGAGCACACAGTTGACATGACCTATCCCACGCGCCACATCACCCGCGAGCTGATAGAGCGCGTGCTTGCCGACTTTGTCGGCGAGATTCAGCAGGTGCCGCCGCTGTTCTCGGCCGTCATGATCGACGGTCACCGTGCCTATAAGCTGGCCCGAAAGGGGGCCGACGTCGAACTGCAGGCTAAGCCTGTCCGCATCGACGAACTGGAGTTGACCGCCTTCGACCCCGTGAAGATGCAGATGAGCATCCGCGTGGTCTGCGGCAAGGGCACTTACATACGCTCGCTGGCCCGCGACATCGGCTACGCCTTAGGCAGTGGCGCCTTCCTGACGGCTCTCTGCCGCACCCGTCTCGGCGATGTCCGCATCGAAGACTGCCAGACCTTCGACTCGTTCCCCCAGTGGCTCGACGAGGTCATAACGAAATAACGTGAAACGAAATAACGAAATAATAACATAGATGAAACTATCACAATTCAGATTCAGACTGCCCGAGGAGCAGGTGGCGCTGTTCCCGCCGCACCGCACCTTCAAGAATGAAGACGGCACTGAGGAGCGTATTTACAGCCGCGACCAGTCGCGCCTGATGGTGATTCACCGCAAGCGCCAGACCATCGATATGTACAAGAAGGATGCTGACGGTAACGACACCGACCAGTTTCTGATGTTCCGCGACCTCGTGGACTACTTCGACGAGGGCGATACCTTTGTCTTCAACGACACGAAGGTGTTCCCTGCCCGGCTCTTCGGGACCAAGGAGAAGACCGACGCCCAGATTGAGGTGTTCCTGCTGCGTGAACTGAACGCTGAGCTGCGCCTGTGGGATGTGCTGGTAGAGCCGGCTCGTAAGATACGCATCGGCAATAAGCTGTTCTTCGAGGAGGACGGACCTATGGTAGCCGAGGTCATCGACAACACCACCAGCCGTGGCCGCACGTTGCGTTTCCTCTACGACTGCGACCACGAGGAGTTCAAGCGCGAACTATTTGCCTTGGGGTCGGCGCCGCTGCCACGTTACATTGTTGACCAGCGGGAAACAGTGCCTGAGGATATGGAGAACTTCCAGACCATTTATGCCAAGAACGAGGGGGCGGTGACGGCACCTGCCACCGGACTGCACTTCAGCCGCCAGCTGATGAAGATGATGGAGATACGCGGCTTCAACTTCGCCTATCTGACCGTTCACTGTGGTTTGGGTTGCTTCGACAGCATTGAGGTGGAGGACCTGACGAAGCACAAGATGAGCTCTGAGCAAATGATTATCGACGAGGCTTGCTGCCAGCTGGTGAACGACACCAAGCAGGCCGGCCACCGCGTCTGCACAGTGGGTGTCAGCACGACCCGCGCCACGGAGACCGCCGTGGGTACCGACGGACTGTTGAAGCCTTTCGACGGCTGGACCAACAAGTTCATCTTCCCGCCATATGACTTCGGACTCGCCAATGCGATGATAGCTAACTTCTATCACCCAGAGTCGACGATGATGATGCTGACAGCGGCGTTCGGCGGCTACGATATCGTCTACGAGGCTTACCAGCAGGCAGTCGAGAAGGGATATCAGTTCGGATGCTTCGGTGATGCGTTGCTGATTCTCGACGACTAGACTGATGTGACGGTTAGACGGTTAGATTTTATTTTCAGAGATGCATAAGGTATATTTGGGGTTAGGAAGTAATCTGGGCAATCGGCAGCAGAATATTGAAAATGCTGTACGACTTGTACAGGAAAGGGTGGGACAGGTCGTTCGCCAGTCGTCGCTCATGGAGTCCGAGCCGTGGGGCTTTGAGTCCTGTCATAACTTCCTCAATGCCGTTATCCTGTGCCAGACAACAAAGACGCCACATGAGGTGCTGATGCTGACCCAGCAGATAGAGCGTGACTTAGGCCGGAAAAAAAAGTCTACCCGTCTAACCGTCAGCCAAAAGTCGTCTGACCGTCAGTACGCTGACAGACCCATCGACATCGACATCCTGCTCTACGACGACCTGACGGTCGACGAGCCAGACTTGAAGATACCGCATCCGCTGATGCATAAGCGCGACTTTGTGATGAAACCACTACGCGAGATATACCAACCAAACTAATATAGCTAACAATCCATAACTAATTACTAATAACTCTAACAAAAATGAAGCGAACTACTTTACTAATTTTAAGCCTTATTTCGTTCTGCGCTGTGAACGCCCAGAACAAGTACAAACAGTACACCGACAACCTGCCGTTCCAGATGGCAGAAGTGCAGGCCCCCGTCATTCCCGACCGTCGGGTGGAGTTGACAAACTTTGATGCCGTTGGTACGGGCGAAATGCTCTGCACGGAAGCCTTCGCCAAGGGCATCAGCTATCTGAAGCGCAACGGCGGCGGCCACCTTATCGTGCCCCGTGGCGTGTGGCTGACAGGCCCCATCGTCTTGGAGTCGAACATCGACCTGCACTTGGAGGCCGGTGCCGTCATCCAGTTTGCTGCCGACGAAGACCTCTACCCGCTTGTCAAGACCTCGTTCGAGGGACTTGACACCCGCCGTTGCCAGTCGCCGCTGAGTGCCAACGGCGCCACTAACATTTCTATTACCGGTCAGGGCGTCATCGATGGCAACGGTCAGTACTGGCGCCCGGTGAAGCGGGCGAAAATGACCGATGCCCAGTGGAAGGAAGTTCTGGCGCGCCCCGGTGGCCGCGAGATGAAGAAGGACTATTGGGTGCCCTCCGAGGGTTACGAGAAGGGCGAAAAGGGCGCCAACATGAACGTGCCCGCTGCTACGACCGAGGAGGAGTGGCAGCAGGTGAAGCGGTTCCTGCGCCCGGTGATGGTCAGTCTCGTGGGCTGCAAGAACGTGCTGCTTGAGGGCGTCATCTTCCAGAACTCACCGGCGTGGAACATTCATCCGCTGATGTGCGAGAATATTATTATAGATAATGTACTCGCGCGTAACCCAGCCTTCGCCCAGAACGGCGATGCTCTCGACCTGGAGTCGTGTACCAACGCCCTGATTGTCAACTCGAAGTTTGATGCTGGCGACGACGGTATCTGCATCAAGAGTGGCAAGGATGCCGACGGGCGCCGGCGCGGCGTACCCTGCTCGAATGTCGTTGTCGACGGTTGCACCGTCTTTGCCGGACATGGCGGTTTCGTCGTGGGCTCTGAGATGAGCGGCGGCGTTAGGAACATCAGCGTCAGGAACTGCCAGTTCCTCGGCACCGACGTCGGTTTGCGCTTCAAGTCGACCCGTGGCCGTGGCGGTGTGGTCGAGAACATCTTCATCGACGGAATCTCGATGACCGACATCAAGACTTACGCCCTGACCTTCAACATGTACTACGGCGGCAAGTCGGTGGCCGAGGTGCTGGCCGAAGGCGGTCAGCAGCCGGAAGCGAAGCCCGTACCCGTCACCGAGGAGACGCCCGTCTTCCGCAACATCGACATCCGAAACGTCATCTGCCATGGTGCCGGCTATGCCATGGAGTTCAACGGACTGCCTGAGATGCCCATCGACCGCATCACCCTGCGCAACATCGACATCAGCGCCAAGCACGATGCGACGTTCCAGCATTGCCAGAACATCATCCGCGAAAATGTCCGAATCAAGGTGAAATAGAAAAGAAACGAGGAATGGCGACTTGTCCATTCCTCGTTTCTTTTTGTTGTTTACTTGCCAATCCTTCTGACCGGCTTTTCGGCTGCCAGTCCGCGTGTCTCGCGCGACCAGTAGTAACTGTCATACCAGGCGTCGTAGCCCCAGCGATAGTTGTTCCAGTTGGGCGACGATACGTGATAGAGACTGAACTCCACGTCATTGCCGTGCTCGGCCATGTAGCCCGAGAACCGGTTGTCGGTCAGTCGGTAGTTGTAGATTTCCAATTCCAATCCCTCCTCAATGAAGTAGACCCTGATCCTGCCGTAGTTCACCGTCCAGCGTATGTGGTTGGCCACATAGTCCCACGGTGCACTGGAGTAGTAGTCCACCCAATAGCCGTCGCCGCTGGAGTAGCGGTAGGGGTCGCGCAGGAATGTTATTTCCGTAGCTGTGGCATAGTAGGTGTTGCCGTTATAGTAGGTGTTCACATACATGTTTCCCTTCCATGTGCCCTCGAGGGTGTAGGCGATGGCATCGTCATCGTCCCAATCGCAGGAGATGAAGGTCGTGCCGGCCATCATGGTCAGCAGCAAAGCCCAGAGTACGTATATTTTCTTCATAGCCGTAATGTTTTAATAATGTGAGTAACTCAGTTTTCTGGTGCAAAGATACAATATTTCTTTGATATGGCAAGGGGGAAAAACATAAAACCGCATAGGGATTTACCTACGCGGCTTTTTTCCTTCTAACCTTTTTACCTTATTACTTTCTCAGACCAAGTTCCTTGATGATAGCACGGTAGCGGTTGATGTCGTTGACATAGAGGTACTTCAGCAGCTTGCGGCGACGACCTACCATCATGGTCAGCGAGCGGGCGGTAGCGAAGTCCTTGTGGTTCTTCTTCAGGTGCTCCGTCAGGTGCTTGATGCGATAGGT
>JAEEGJ010002807.1_pt1 | contig 77752 bp, 62 predicted proteins | sample 8958761 | NCBI WGS metagenome assembly JAEEGJ01 (sample SAMN16246546, study PRJNA631951) | gut metagenome | biome: gut microbiome; feature: rumen; material: RS-attached | host: Bos | place: Iran: Karaj | collected 2018-10 | reverse complement strand
AGGACGATGAAAGGAAAATTGTGACTGCCGATGGAAAGGTAAATTTTGAAATCGCTGCCGTCTATCCGGATATGGTCTATCAGAACGTGATGCGCGAGGAGGAGCATCCTACACCTTTTATTATCATTCGCGAAAACGAATTCCGCGACAGCACTGACAACTACGCGAGCAAAAGGTACGGCAAGCCCCGTCTGGCATTGGTTAAATATCACGGTGAGCGCCAGAAGGTGGAGGATGCCATCAAGCGGCAAATCAGCGCGATCACAGGCCAAGAGGCGGACGACGTCCACTCACTCGCTCAGAGTCACGAGGACTGGTACAAGGACTATCAGCGGTTCCTCGGCGTGCTGATGGTCTTTACGACCGTAGCCCTACTGATTGCTGTGCTTGGTTTGATGGCGATGAACAGCTATTTCATCAGTCAGCGTCGGCGCGAGATTGCCATCCGCCGCGTCTTTGGGGCAGAGATCAGCAGCATCACCCTGCGCCTGCTCCTCACGGTTGTCGTCCAGTCGCTCGTCGCTATGGTCATCGCCATCCCGCTTTCCTATTGGTTGGCTCCGATGGTGAGCAGCATTTCAGGTCTTACTATCCAGATGGAGTTCATGCCATTGCTGCTCTCCCTGGTCATCGTGCTCGCCGTCAATCTGCTGACAGCATTTTTCCAGAGCTGGCGCGCCGCCAACGAGAACCCTGTTAATAACATCAAGACGGAGTAACACCTTCGGGCGAAATCTACCTGCGTATGGATAGATTTCGCCCGAAATATTTGGTAGTTTGAAAGAAAAGTTGTACCTTTGGCCAAATTTTAAGTCCAACTTTAAATTTGTCCACTGTGTGAGTAAGATATTAATAAACAGAACGTTAGCATCGTCGTTTTCTGATGTATTTAGCGTTTTGCCCGTCATTACGCTGACAGGAGCGGCTGCTAAAGACAACGGTTGTTTACGACGGCACGCAGGAGAGTCACCAGACGGACAACGGCATTATCAACTTCCGCCACCTTCAGTGGTAACCCTACCGACTGTCTAAAAATCATACGTTCTACTGTCTAATTTTTAGACAATCAGTATCCGCCAAGACTAAAAGCCTTGGCGGATTCGTTTTATTGCCTTAGTCAGAGGGTAGGAACTTTAGTCCCAGCGTGGGAATGTATTAGTCCCACCTTGGGACTTTTTTGTTCCCACCCTGGGACTGATCTTCGCAGCCGAGATTTGGTCTGTTTGCGATAATGGCAGGTTATCGCTCGATAACGTACGAGTATTGAAAAATAGTCGGCAGTTATTGCGAGACCTACCGTTCGCTTCCGAAAAAGTGCCTGTATAAAGGGATCCTGAGCGATTTTACCGTTTTCAAGACCTCACAAAGACCTACCATAGAGGTAACATAGACCTACTATGAGACCTACCCTCGTCATTTAACATTTGCAGAAAATCGTGCGAAATTAGCAGGGATAATTTGCAAGCCTCGATTTTATTTCGTAACTTTGCAATTGAATTAGAAAACGCCATGAAAAGCGCATCGTCCATCAAGGACATCGCATCAAGGACTAAGTTTAACATTAAAAAATCTTTTTCTCTATGAGTAAGAAAAATCTTATCAATGGGGGAGCTCTGAATGCTGCCCTCGAGACAACGCTCGCTGTCGAGCAGTTTCTCAACGAAAACTACTGTTTCCGCCGCAACGTGCTGAACGGAAAGGTGGAGTTCACCACGAAACAGCCCTGCCAGGACTGTGAGCCTGCTGGGGACGACACGCCAAACAACTGGCGTCCGCTGACCCAGGAGGCCCTGAACAGCATCATCCGCAGGGCCAAGAAGGAGGAGGTATGCGAGAAAGGGAGTCCGAAGACGGAAATCCTGGAGTTTGTACACTCTGAAGATGTACCCGTACATAATCCTATCGGCGACTATCTGAACGCATTGCCCCGCTGGGACGGACAGAACCACATCGGCCAGCTGTTCAGCCGACTGCCAGGCATCACCTCCGAGCAGCAGGGCTATCTCTCCACCTGGCTGCGCTCGGCTGTGGCCCACTGGCTGCAGATGGATACGCTTCACGGCAATGAATGCGTACCCACGCTGATTGGCGCTCAGGGATGCGGCAAGACCACCTTCTTCCATCGCCTGCTGCCAACGGCACTGCGCCAGTATTATCTGGACCACCTGAACCTCTCGAACAAGTTCGACAAGGAGATGGCGCTGACGAACAATCTGCTGGTGAACCTCGATGAGCTGGATGCCATCCGCCCCAGTCAGCATGCGGCGCTGAAGCAGACGCTCTCAAAGAGCAAGGTGAACGGGCGTCCCATCTATGGTGCCTCGCAGGAAGATCGCCCCCGCTTTGCCTCGTTCGTGGCCACTACCAACAATCCGCACCCGCTGACAGACGCAACGGGCAGCCGCCGATACATCTGCCTGACGATTCCCGATGGGCAGTACATCGACAACTCGGGCGAGATCTGCTATGAGCAGCTCTATGCCCAGGTGGTCTATGAGCTGAGGGGGGCCAAGACACCCTATTGGTTCTCCAACGACGAGGTGGCGCGTATCCAGCAGTTGAACCAGAACTATCTGGAACAGAAGGACATCGCCGAGATGGTGGAGGTGTGCTTCCGTAAGCCCAAGGAGGGTGAGGCCGCCAAGCTGATGAACTCGAAGATGCTGCTGGGGCATATCCAGAAGGCCTATCCTTCGGTTGAGATGAGTCATGGCAATAAGGTACGCGTGGGAAATGCAATGAATGCCCTCGGCTATGAGTCTGCTGTCCGCAGCAATGTGCCTTTCTACAAGGTCATCCCCCTGCAGGCTGCTTAGGCATCCGAATGGTAGGTCGGACGGTAGGTCTATGTTACCTCTATGGTAGGTCTTAGTTAGGTCTGAAATGCCCGTTTTAAGAATATAACAAACTGAAAATAAAGCAATTGAAAATTTACAACGTTAGGTCTTATGGAAAACAAACTTGAATTGAAAAATATTCCTTGGGGATATGAACTTTGTTTTAACGACAACTGTCAGCAGCGCGAAAAGTGCCTGCACTATCTGGCCCGCCAGATGCAGACGAAGGAGCGGCTTGGCGGTCCGGCCGTCTATCCGGCGGCTTGGGAGAGCGGGGAGTGTAAGCGTTTCAGCGAGAACAAGCTGGTGCAGAAGGCCTGGGGCTTCACCAGCATCTACAAGAACGTGCCCCACTACCAGCGGGCGGAGGCACGCCGGTGCGTGAAGAACTACTTCAGCAATGGCAACGGCCCTTACTACCGCTACCATCACGGTGAGAACAAGCTCACGCCCAGTCAGCAGCAAGACATCATGCAGATTCTGGCGAAGTTCGGCCCCACCGACGGCCTCGCCTTCGATCACTACGAGACGGACTTTAACTTTGGTTGACCCCTTGTGCCTGTGGCCACGCCACCTCGTCTAAAAATATATAAAAGATGAGAGCGATGTTAATGTAACTCAGGAAAAACTCGTACCTTTGTGTCCGTGAATTTATAAGTCATTGCGATATGGACGATAACTTTGCCATACAGCTCTTTGAGGGCAAGAAAGTACGCTTCGTCTGGGACGAAGAAAAAGAAAAGTACTATTTCGCTGTAGTGGATATAGTGCAAGTGCTAACCGAAAGTGCCGATGCAACGGCATATTGGCGAAAACTTAAACAGCGACTCAAAGCAGAAGGAAATGAAACCGTGACAAATTGTCACGCTTTGAAATTACCTGCTGCTGATGGGAAGAAACGCTTGACAGATAGAAAGTCAGGATGCCGATGCGCTACCAATTCCTGATGAAGAGAAATAGGCGATTGTGGTGGAGATAATTAAAACTAAATATCATGAGAGTTCTGGGGGCATTATTCTTTTCCTTCGTGGTCTTTGCATTACAGGCGAATGCACAGACGGAGCAGAACGGAAAGGGCATTATTGTGGGTGATAATGCTGCCTTGCCGACTATGGAATTAGGCAATCAGCTGATGACGGACTCGGCTTATCTCTTCATTAGGTCTGTGAATCCGAAACATCAGTTGACGCCCATGGAAAGGACATTGCCAAATACAGGGCGTATAGTACAATATGCGCCAATGGGTGCAAAGTTTTTCAGTCTATGGCATGGAGGCGCACTTGGCGTCAATACTGCAACAGCGCAGATGCCTGGACTGATGGACTTTCAGACAGGCTCACTCACACTGCATCAGGATTTCAGAAGGCTGCATCTAACAGCATCTGCGACAGCCAACAAGTACTGGATGCCTATGCAGAGCCAACTCTATACGCAATATGGATTTGGCGGCTCTGCAAGTTATGATGTCAGCAGGAGTGTCTCTCTCCATGCCTTCGGCTATTATTATGCAAGCAATCCCATAGTCGGCCCTGCTTTCAGCCCATTCATGAGCACCACTACTTATGGCGGCTATGCCGATATCCGCTTCAGCGACCGTTTCGGCTCAAATGTCGGTGTCCGACGCTATGTGAATCCTATGTCCGGCCGCTGGACTACCGAACCTATCGTCACGCCCTATTTCCGCATCGGCAAGCGGATGAAACTGGAACTGCCTATCGGCAATCTGCTGAAAGCCGCCATTTGGGGAGACCGCGATAACCCCCTCCGTTTCCAACCCAGACCCATGCCGACACCACAGCCAAGGAAATAACAGCATTAAGACGGAGTGATGAGCTTAACGAAAATCGGGGCTTTTCATCTAATAATTTATAAAAGGTAAGGGCGAAACGAACTTTTTTTGCCAAAAAGTCGTATATTTGCACTCGATAATAGGAAACAATATGCCAAAGATACTTCTTTACATCACGGCTAAAGTCATCTGGAACTTCTTATTCTGGAACACTGACTATCATGAAAATCGGGCACATGTTCATGTTGGCAAGCGTAACACTGAGCATCTGTGTAAGATTTGGCTGGAGCCAGATGTGGAGCTGGTTGACAAGGGGGACCTGACAGATGCACAAGCAAAAGAAGTCGTGGCCATAGTCAGAAAGTATCGCGAAAAGCTGCTCCGTCAATGGACTCTTTTCAAACAGGGCAAAGCCATCAGAGTAATTAAGATTAAGAAAACGAAATAGTGTATGTACAAGACAGAAGGATATTGGAATGTGGAGCCGAAGATTAAGCGGTTGTCATTCCCTAAACGGGGAAAGTTTCAGGTGGACTTGCAGGACGGTCGCTCTATTGTGATGCCAGTCTCGGCTTTTCCATCGTTGAAGCGTGTGCCAGTCAGTGAGCGTTCTAAATGGTACTTGATGGGTGGTGGCGTAACGTGGGACTCCTGTTCTGAAGTCATCCATATTGAGCAGATATTGGGCAATTACCAAAACTATGCCCATGAAACAGAAAGATAAGTATGAAACAGCAATATGCAGTCATTGTGCTCTTTGCACTGGTAGTAGCGTCAAGTCTGACGAGCCTTGACAGTTATCGCTCAGCGAGCCGAAGGGTGAGCGAGGATATGGACAGGGCACTGGCTATCACGATGCAGGAGCAGCAGAGCGACGTCATCAGCCAGGACACCATCCGCACCTTCAACAGCCACTTGCAGATAGCAGCATTGCGAGGCAAGGCCACGCTGGCTGTCGATACCCGCAATAGGCAGTTCAAGGCGTATGCCCATTGTTCGGAGGCTACTATCTTCAGCCTTTCCGACCAGCGGCCAGCCGCTTTTCTCTGGGTGCTGACAGGATGCTGGGCGATGTTCTTGTGGTATCGGAGACATTATGCTACCGCAGTATTTTTGCCAGCTGGTAATGGCTTTGGCGGCTTGACCTATTCAGAAGATGAAGGCTGTTTCTATGCTGCTGATGGAAGCCATGTACAGTTGACTCCCATGCAGCACCAGCTGATGGAGATGTTCTTCCATTCGCCCTCCCACTCATTGTCGAAGACAGAGATCTGTGACGCTCTGTGGCCCAAGAAACCCGATGCCAACGATACGCTCTACACACTGATTCGCCGACTGAAACCCGTCATTGAGCAGCATTCCAACCTCAAAATCGAGTCTGACCGCAGTAAAGCTTATAGGTTGACTATTAAGTAGATAGAATCCTGACAGGAAGTCTGACACCGAAATGTCAGACAGATGTCAGACTTCTTTTTCGGCATTATTGGAATCTCTTCATATCTTTGCGCAAAAAAGCAAGTTATGAAGAGATTATTATGTATGCTCATGACTGTCTGCTCTTTGGCAGTCACTGCACAGAACGAAAAGAATGTCACGCTGGACGAAGTAACCGTCAAGGGAGCACGCATCGTACAGAAAGTGGACGGGCAATGGATTTACCCTACCAAACAACAAATCGCCGCATCCCCTAACGGCTATTCGCTGTTGGCGAAACTCACACTGCCCCATATCCGTGTGGATGAGGCCATGAACAGCATCACGGCATTGACGAATCTTGGAACCGTTCAAGTGCGCATCAACGACATCGTTGCTACGCGCGAGGACTTACAAACGCTCGACATGCAAGGCATAGAACACATCGAGTTTATCGATAATCCAAGTGTACGCTATGGAGAGGGTATCGCATACGTCATTGACATCAAGGTGAAGAAGCCCGTAAGTGGCTATGTGCTGGGTACGCAACTCACCAACACACTCACCGCTGTCAACGGCAATGAGACGCTTTACGGAAAGGTGAATCGTGGAAGGAGCGAGTTTGCCGTCAATTATAGCATCGATTATCATCACTTCAAAGGGCAGGCATACGATGAACGCTCTACCTATCTATTGGAAAACGGCAATGCCGTCATGATGCATCGGCAGAGCGAACGGATAAGGAGCAGGAACCTCAGCCACAATGCCCAGCTGACCTACAGCCTCAGCGACAGCAGCTATGTGCTGCAAGCCAAACTCAGCGGCAGCACGAACATCCATCCTCAGCGGAGAGATGCCGATATGCTCATGAACGGCACGCCCTACGAAGAACACTCGTCATCACGCACCAGTACGCCATCGCTTGATGTCTATTATCATCAGGACTTCAAGCGCCATCAGTCGCTGACGGCAAATGTGGTTGGGACGTATATCCGAACGACGGGCGATGCCGAGAACAACGAGGGTTCAACCTACCAATATACTACTGACGGCAAAACCTGGTCGCTGTGGAGTGAGGCGATCTATGAGAATCGCCTGAAGCCGTTCACGCTATCCTCTGGCATACAATACGGTCAGCGGTATAGTCATAATGTATATCAGGGCGATGCCGATGCTGTCAACGATATGCGTACCTCTTCGCTCTATCTTTTCTCTCAGCTGAAAGGTCATCTTGGCAAGCTCGGCTATATGGGAGGTTTTGGCATCAGCCGGCGCTACTATAGGCAAGGAGACGCTAAGGACAACTTCTGGCTCTTCCGCCCAAAATTCACAGTCAGTTATCCATTGGCTAACCGGCTGAAACTGAAGTACGACTTCGAAATCTCCCAGCATGTCTCTCAGATTGCGCTCGTCAGCGATGTCAGTATCAAGCAGAACTCGATGGAGACCATTCTTGGCAATCCGGATATTCATCCCAACCGCGTCACTTCGCATCATCTGACGCTCACGTATTCCTCGCCTCGCTTCACCTCAGAACTGCAGGGCTACTACCGCATCAACTCCCACTGCAACATGGAGAAATACATCCGTCGGGATGGCCATTTCTATCAGACGCAAACCAATGCAGATAATGAGTGCAACTTCTTCTATTTCGACAGCTATAACCAGTGGGACATCATCCCCAGCAAGCTGACGGCTACTGTCTATGGCGGCATCTACCGTTTCTTTAATTTTGGCGAGGATTACACACATACCTACACCTCATTCAACGGCGGCTGTTCACTACAGGCCTACTTGGGGCGTTGGACACTGGGAGCATACGCAGACAATGGCTGGAACTTCATGGAGGGTGAGCATCGTGGCCATCAGGCCCCCGCGTGGTATCTCACCTGCAACTATCGCGTCAGCTCAGCCCTCAGCATCTCCCTCTATGCCCAGCATCCGTTCAGCCAGCATCCGCTTACCAACAAGACGGAAGTGGTGAGCCGTTACGTGCAGAAAGAAATCTCCCAGCACTATCGCGACTATGGCAATATGATTACCCTCAAGCTCTCCTATCGATTGGATCGTGGCCGCCAGTATCGTGACATCCAGCGCACCATGAACCATCGTGACAGCGAAACAGGTATCCTTCAGAGCAAGTAGTCTTTTATGCGTAAGGCCATCTTCACATTCATAGCCATCATCATGGTTGCGGTGAGCATCGACTGGATTGATGCCTGCTCAGTGGTAAGGACAGATATAGAAATGTTCAGACGAAACCTGACTTACGCCGATATGTATGAGTACAAGGATTCGACTTATGATTTTGTCATCCGCTATCCTTCTTTTTTTAGCGAGCAGTCTAACGATGCAGGTCATGCCCGTTTCTGTTATAGCAACCAATGGGCAACGGTGGTGCTCGAAGGCTACACGTTGCTGCATCAGGGAAAGAGCATCAGGGAGGCAAGCGACTCTTTGGCACAACTCCTTCATGCCACTATGCAGCAGTATGGCGAAGATTGCTTCATTCTCTCTGGCCCTCAGTATGAGAATGGAACTCTTATCGGAGGTTATAGTTATTACTCCAAGTTCGTCCGTAATGGCAAGTTCTGGTTTGTCTATACGATGGTCTATCCAGACAGATACCACGATGTGCTCACCCGTCTGTTCAAAGAGATAGACGACTGGCAGATATGGGAACGTCCGCGCCTGCAAATGATACAAGGAGAGAACCAAACACCCAGAGACAGCTTTTGAGCGATAAGGTTGAAGATATTTCTTGTTAATTAATGCAAAAAGAAGTTTGGTTTCAATAGGAATATGTGTCTAATCAATGTATAGCAAGACAAGCATGGACAGAAATGCATTTGAACAACAGGCCCGCTCGTGGCGGAAGAAGGCTCTACTGGTGAGCAGAAGCTGCGGAGCGGGCAAGGACGAAGCAGAGGACATCGCACAGGATGTGATGCTCCGCCTTTGGCAGATGCATGACGAACTGGACCGCTACGAAAAGCCCGAGGCTCTGGTGGCACTGATGACTCGTCATCTGCTGCGGAACCACCAGCGGCGACGAACGCCGGAACTGCTCGACGAGGCGATGGTGGTCAGCCTGAGCAACAGCCCTCACGACCTGCTGGAGATGAAAGAGGACGATGCCTGGCTCAATAAACGACTGCGGCAACTGCCCACGACACAGCGTACCTTGTTATATATGCGACAGGTGGAGCGGCGAAGCCACGAAGAGATAGCCCGACTGTTGGGCATCGAGACCACCTCAGTCAGTACGCTGCTGGCAAGAGCAAGACGAACATTATTAGAAGAAATCAGACAACGGAATAAACGATGATACAGTACACGAAAGCATTCATACAGTCGCTGCTCGACAAATATATGGAGGGCATGACGACATTGGAAGAAGAAGACATTCTTCACCAATACTTCACCCGCAGCGATGTGCCTGCGGAGTGGGAGGACTATCGAATGCTGTTTGCTGAGATAGACAGCATGAGGCCAACGGAAAAGCCTTCACGCCGTTGGTGGTCTTGGCGCATAGCGGCAGCAGTAGTGGCTGTGCTGGTGGTGCTTGGCATCACACAAAACCCGCAAAAGAATCGGCCAGAGCCAGTTGTGACAGCCCAAGTGGAAGAAAAGGAGAAGCTTCAGCAGACCCACCCCCTCCCTTGTAGAGAGGGGAGTAGTTACACTCAAGACGAGGATTCTGTGTGGAAATCTATAGAGGGCTCTGCGGAGAAATCAAGGGAAAAACTATCTACTCCCCTCCCCACAAGGGAGGGGCAGGGGGAGGGTCTTCCCAAGCGCCGACTGCGCAAGCCAAAGCCCACGATGACCGACTACGACAAGGCATACGCCCTGATGGCTGAAGCGGCAAAGAAACAGCAGCAGGCAGAACAGGAGATGGAGCAGGCCCAGCAAGAGATTCTGCATGCTCAACTGACAGCCTCCGGCTACGTAGCCATCCAGCAGGAAGACGGAACAATCATTTATACTAACGAACCTAAAGAATATTTTGCATATGAAGAGTAAAAGCATTTTTATCGCAGGGTTGCTCATGCTGTTGCCAGCCGTCAGCATGGCACAGGAGAACATACAAAAGGCGTTCGATGCCCTAAGACAGAGTAAGGACATCAAAGAAGTCTCTGCCAGACATTCCTTGGATAAAGACCCCGATACGGGCATGATGGAGGGACTGGAGGATACTTACGATTTTATGATTAGAAATTCAAAGGCAAGGCATCTGGTGGATGACATCCGAAAGGCTTTCCAGCAGGATGAGGCGCAAGCCTATAACGTCAGTTCGGGTACCCATGGGAATAGCGAGGATTATGTTGCGCTGGCTGTTGGTAACAGCAAAAAGGGCGGAGTGGCTATCGGGCTGATGCAGGGGTCAAAATGGATCTATGCCTGCTTCCTCGACCCAGAGGACTCTCTGCGTCAGCACCGTTATGCCTACGCTTTGGAGTGGGTGGACGATGGCGATAAGATAAGCGGGAGAATCGTCAAGACTTACGCCACCACGCAGAAATTCCGCCAGAGCAGATACCAGTCAAGTACCATCACGGTGAATGGGAAAAACATCAAAATGAGCGGTAGTGGATTCTCGTCAGACGGCGGGTTCTCTTGGTCTGGATTTTCGTCAGAGAAGACTTCGGAAGTATGGCTGACGGAGTTTAACACCTATAAGAATCTGTTCCTGAAGAATCCTGATGGTACGGCGGCCAACAACTATGCCACGCAGATATACAAGCTGTGCAAGAATGCCAAGTCGCTCGAAGACGTGGAGAAGAACATGGTAGCGACGCAGATAACGAAACTGAGAAAGAAAACCAACGATGAATTCATACAGCAGTTGTTTGACATGAGCATCGAGCGACTTAAGAAGTAGAAACTTAATCCAATGAGACATCTTAGAATCATGTGCCTTTCACTGCTGATGGCGGTGAAAGCAGGGGGACTACTGGCCCAAAACCAGAGCGACACCGTGAGTGTAAAACGCGACTCCATCACCTGGAACCAGGAGCTGGAAGGCGTGGAGATCAAGGCCCAGCGCCAGCTCATCAAACAGGAGGTAGACCGCATCGGCTACGATGTGCAGGCTGATGACGAATCGAAGACGCAGACTGTGCTCGACATGCTGCGCAAAGTGCCGATGGTGACGGTGGACGGTCAGGACAACATCCTCGTGAAGGGCAACAGCAACTTCAAAATCTATAAGAACGGCCACTACGACCCCAATCTGTCGAAGAATGCCAAGGAGGTGCTGAAGGCTATGCCCGCCTCGATGGTCAGGCGAATAGAGGTCATCACCGACCCTGGTGCCCGCGAGGATGCCGAGGGCGTGGATGCCATCCTGAACATCGTGATGATGGACGGCTCGAAGCTCGACGGATTGACGGGTGTGGTATCGGCCACCTACACGTCGCTGAACAATCCCAACCTCTACACCTCGCTGACAGGACAATTGGGAAAAATGCTGTTATCGGTAGACTACGGCTATGGCGGCATGTCGTCCAAGTTGACTGAGAATAGCCAAGATACGGAGCGGATATTCCTTGCAACTGGCAACCGCCTGTTGGCGCATAGCGATGGCAGCAATCCTGGCGGCATCCACTATACCAACCTCAATGCCAGCTACGACCTCGATTCGCTCAACCTGCTGTCTGCTTCCTTTGGCGGCTATTTCTATAAGTTGAATGTGCAGGGAGACGGTTGGACGAAAATGAGCAACGCGGCAGCACAGCCTCTTTATAGTTTCAGCAATCACTACTGGATGCCAGGCTACAGTCACAGTTCGTGGAACGGCAGGCTGGACTATGAGCATCGGACGCGTCGGAAGGGCGAGCGGCTCACTCTCTCGTACATGCTCGCCCTGACGCGCCAACATACTGACCAGGAGAACACCTACGACAACTTGGTCAGCGTGCCCTTCGCCTATACCAACAGTCTGCAGACCGAGCGCGAACGCTTCACGGAGCATACCCTGCAGGCTGACTGGCTCCGCCCGTTGGGCAAAGGGCACCAGATAGAAATAGGAGCGAAATACATAGATCGCAATAACAACAGCCACAACACGCAAGACTTCTATGGCAGTATGCCTACTACCGACGACCGTTTCGAGCATGCCACGCGAGTCCTCGCCGGATATGCCGACTACATCTACAATGCCGAAAAGTGGTCTGCCCGTGCGGGTTTGCGCTACGAGTACAGCTATATGCGAGGCAGTTATCCCGATGGCACAAATGCGGCCTTCAGTCATCGGCTCAACGACTGGGTGCCGCAGGCGAGCCTGAAGTATCAGCTGACGCCATCGCAGTCGCTGAAGCTGAACTACACCACAAGCATCAACCGCCCGGGCATCTCCTATCTCAACCCTGCTGTCGCAACCTCGCCCAACGTGGTACAGCAAGGCAATCCGCTCTTGGTGAGTTCCCACTCGCAGAGCCTCTCGCTCATCTATATGTATATCGGCCGGCGGCTCACGCTGCAACTGGCTCCCAGCTATCGGTTCAGCAATGGCGGCATTGCCTCTGTCCAGACTGCCCAGGGCGATGTGCGCTATCTGACCTACGACAACGTCCAGCGCTATCGCCGTGCCTCGTTCGAGCAGTATGTGCAGTGGAAACCGTTCGACGGCACGACACTTGTCGTCAACAACAACCTGCGCTATGAGCATTATGCCAACCCCAACCTTGACTATCGCAACTACGGATGGTCGGACAACTATTATGCCAACCTTTCGCAGCAGTTGCCCTGGAAGTTGAAACTCAATCTGGCGGTGTATGGCAAGATAGGCCATAGCCCTTCGAGCATCTACTACGTGCAGCACTCCTATTACGGCTATTACGCCTCCCTACAGCGTTCGTTCCTCAAGGACGACCGCCTGACAGTCCGCATCGGGGCCAACAATCCGTTCAACAATCACATGACATCCAGCGCTGAGGCCGTCAATGGCGACTACCGCGACCGTCAGACCTCGTGGAATCACGGCCGCTCGTTCAGCCTCTCCCTCACCTGGCGCTTCGGATCGCTCAAGGCCAGCGTGAAGAAGGCAGAGCACAGCATCGAGAACGATGACGTGGTGGGTGGTATCACGAAGGGACAATGAGAGCAGGGATAATTGATAAAACCGGGGCAAACGCTTAATATATCCTAAATTTCACAAGTTTGTGAATCACAAACTTGTGAAATTGCTGTAAAAACCTTATCTTTGCACTCTAAATCAATGAGATATGGAGAAAAGTTTTGTGTACGGAGTGGCCGTTACCGACTATAATTTCACTGGTCGCAAAGAAGAAACCCAACGCCTGAAGGCTAATTTCCTGGGCGGCATCAACTCTATCCTGATATCGCCGCGCCGATATGGCAAGACCTCACTCGTTGACCATGTATGCCGGAACTTGGAAGGAGAGGATATCATCATCGTAAGGCTCGACATCTTCGGATGTAAGACGGAGTACGACTTCTACAACGCTCTGGCTGTTGCAGTGCTGAAACAGACTGCCTCCAAGATACAACTCTGGATGGAGGAGGCCCGTGACTTCCTGGTGCGGCTGACCCCAAGAATAGGAATACCTGTCGACCCGGTCTCTGAAATCAGTGTGTCTCTTGGAATAACCCCTGAGACGCATTCGCCTGAAGAGGTGCTCAATATGGTTGAAATCATCGCCAAGCGCAAGAACCGCCGCGTCGTGGTATGCATCGATGAATTTCAGCAGGTGGGGGAGTTTGAGAACACCAAGCAGGTACAGGCCCGTCTGCGCTCCGTATGGCAGCACCACCACTACACCTCCTATTGTCTTTATGGAAGCAAGAGGCACATGATGAGCGGGATATTCCTTAATCGCAGTATGCCCTTCTATCAGTTTGGCGATCTCTTGTGGCTTCAGAAAATACCTACCAGCGACTGGCTACACTATGTCATCAGCCATTTTGAGGCAGCAGGAAGGCATGTTACGGAACAAATTGTCGAGCGCATCTGTGAGGCCGTGGACAACTATCCCTCGTATGTTCAGCATCTGTCATCCATCCTGCTCAGTCATCTGCCTGAAGGTGGAACCGTGACGGACGACATGATGGCCTCTGCCCTTTCCGAACTGATAAGCACCAACGAGGCGTTGTATATGCAACAAGTAGAGCCACTGTCGGCCTATCAGATGAACCTGCTGAAAGCCATCGTCTCGGACGTCCATTCTGGTTTCAATGAGAAGCGTGTCCGGTCGATGTTCGATTTGGGGAGTCCGTCAAATCTGGTCCGCCTGCGCGACGCACTGATAGACCGCGATCTTATTTATTCCGAGATGCGACAGCTATACCTTACTGATCCTGTCTTCGGACTCTGGTTCAAGAAGAGGTTCCTATAAGTTGACTGTCTAAAAATCATACGCTCTACTGTCTAATTTTTAGACAATCTGCTTCCGCCAGGGCCGAAAACCTTGGCGGATTCGTTTTATTGCCGTACTTTTGCAGCGTAAATCGTAAATAAATAGTAAATCGTAAATCGTCAAATAGTAAATGATATGAAGACTATCATCAGAAACTTTACATCCATGTTCCGCAAGTTTGTGTCGGCAAGCTTGCTGAATCTGCTGGGGCTGAGCCTGGCCTTTGCCTCGTTCTTTGTCATCATGACGCAGGTCAGCTACGACCTGGGCTACAACAAGAGTTTCACGGAGCATGAAAAGCTGTTCCGCTTGACCTTGAAGTTAGGGTCTGGCATGGAGGACTATGGCGTGACGCTGCCCCGCCCGCTGGTGGAGCAGTTGGCGGCAGCGTCGCCGCATATCAAGGGCTATGGCATCGAAGAGGGCTGGACAAGAATCGACCAGTTCATGTTGGGCGATCAGGAGTATTCGCTGAATCTGGTGTATGGTATTCGCGACTTTATGAGCGTCTTCGAGCCAAAAGTCATCTGCGGCGATTTGAAGGGCTTGAAGCAGTTGGGCAATATCGTGCTGCCCCGTTCTGAGGCCATGCGCATCTTTGGCACTGCCAATGCAGCAGGCAAAACCATGAAATACAAATGGGAGGATGGCTGGATTTTCAATGTGTGTGCCGTGATAGAAGACTATCCGGAAAACAACTTCCTGCACGACATCAGCTTTATCGGTATTAACTCTAACGAAGGCAACTATCAGAACTGGAACTATCAGGCCTATATCCGTGTGGACGACGTGGCCAACCTGCCGAATGTTATTACCGCCATGCGCCAGAAGGCCGTCGAGGTGTTCAAGAATGACCTCAACATGACGACCCAAGAAGAGAAGGAAGCCCTGCAGGTGGTGTTGACGCCGATAGCCGATACCCATTTCGCGAAAGACCTCAGCAAGGATTCGCCCAACATCAAGTCGGTCAGCAGGAGTTCCGTCTATCTGCTCATCTGCTTCTCGCTGCTCATCGTCGTGATAGCCGCCGTCAACTTCATGAACTTCACCCTGGCCGAGACTCCGCTGCGCATCCGCAGTATCAACACGCAGAAAGTGCTGGGCGCATCGACGGCCAGTCTGCGCGGCAGTCTGCTGGCCGAGGCCGTCATCATCAGTCTGCTGGCATTCGCGGGGGCGATGGCGATGGTGTATGTGGCTCACGACTTAGGCTTGCAGGAGCTGGTGCAGGGCAGCATCCTGTTGCAGGATAATCTGTGGTTGGCAGGCGTCACCCTGCTCATCAGCATCGTGGTGGGACTGTTGGCCGGGGCCTATCCGTCGTACTACGTCACTTCTTTCCCGCCGGCGTTGGTGCTGAAAGGCTCGTTCGGCCTGTCGCCCAAGGGTCGTATTCTGCGCACCTCGCTCATCTGCCTGCAGTTCGTCGTATCGTTCATACTGGTCATTGGCGTGGGTATCATGTATCTGCAGAGTTACCTCATCTTCCACACTGACTACGGCTTCGACAAGGACGAAGTGATGGTGGTGCCGACGGCTCCCGACACGCGCAATCATGCCGATGCCATCGATGCCGACCTGCGCAAGATTCCCGGCATCGAGGGAGCCTGCCTGGCTCAGAGCGTCTTGGGCAGCAACGACCGCTATCAGACGTGGGGCAGGGGCGAGGGCGACAAGCACATGACGTTTACCTGCGTCTTCGTCGACTGGCGATTCCTCAGCGTGATGGGCATCGACATCGTGGAGGGTCGCAATTTCCGACAGACCGACGGCGATGTGTATATCTTCAGTGAGTCGGCCAAGAAGAAATATCCCTGGCTCGCCGTCGATAAGCCTATCAACGACGAAGACATGCCCGTCGTCGGTTTCTGCGAGGACATCAAGTACACCACCCTGCGCGTGGATGACAGTCAGCAGCCCATCGCCTTCGTGGTGCCCAGCCGTGAGAGCTACTACTGGTTCGACGGTTCTTGGCGCAACCACCTCTTAGTGCGTGTGGCGAAAGGCGTGGACAAGCGCGAGGCCAAAGAGAAAGTGCTGGACGTGGTGCTGAAATACGAGCACGAAAGCAAGCCCGATATCAGTGACCTGCGCTACGTGGACGATGTGCTGGAGGAATCGTACCGTCAGGAAAGGCTCTTCACCCAGCAGATTCTGCTGTTCTCGCTGCTGGCCATCCTCATCAGCATCATCGGTGTGTTTGGCCTGACGATGTTCGAGAGCGAGTACCGCCGCAAGGAGATTGGCATCCGCAAGGTGTTCGGCAGCTCTACGAAGGAAATCCTGATGATGTTCTGGAGGCGATACCTCTACATCCTGCTGGGCTGCTTCGTGGTGGCGGCTCCCATCGGCTACCTGCTGGGCCAGCACTGGCTCGAAGGCTTCGCCGTCCGCACCGCCGTCCCGCCCCTGCTGTTCGTAGTGTCCTTCCTGCTCATCACGCTGATCACCATGCTGACCGTGACTTACCAGAGTTGGAAGAACGCCAACGAGAACCCCATCAACAGCATCAAGACGGAGTGACTTATGAAATTAGCAACAAAAAAGGATACAAATATGATCAATGCATTCAAGACATTAAACAAGCGAGGCCAGCACAACTGGACAAAGATTGTCTGTTTGGCCGTCGGACTGGCTGCTGGCGTGGTGCTGCTGGGAAAAGTAGGCTTCGAGCAGTCGTGGGATAATTTCTTTCCGACGAGTGAGCGCATCTACGTGGTCTATGAAGATGTGATCCGTGATGGCGAATACCTGCACTACTCGCAGACACCTGGGGCTGTGGCGCCAGGACTGAAGCGCTACTGCCCGCAGGTGGAGGCGGCTACGCGCTATACCTCTTTTGCCTACGACATGCCCGTCGTGACAGACGATGACAAGCGTGTGCGTACCAACTTTGCCCTCGTGGACAGCTGTTTCTTCGATGTGTTCCCCTTCAAGGTGCTGGCGGGCCATCCTAAGAAGACGCTCAGTCAGGTGGGCTATTGCTTGATCCCCCTCTCGCTGGCCGAGAAGTTGGTGGGGACAGACAATCCGCTCGAGATTGTCGGCAAGAAGGTCTTTTATAACAAGCGGGGCGGCTGGGCACTGACCATTGGCGGTATCTATGAAGACATACCCCTGAACTCGAAGTTGCATGGTTTGGAGGTGATGGTGTCGATGCCCACGATTACAGAAGTGATGTACGACGGGCGCGACAACTGGGTGGGCAACGACCGCTATAAGGCCTACGTCCGACTGGCTGAGGGCACCACTGCCGACGACCTGAAGCCCCAGATAGAGAAGATGCAGCGCGAAAACCTTCCTGAGGAACAACTGAGGAAAGCCGGTGTTGACCTCGGGTTCTCTGTCGGTCCGCTGCGCGACTACCATAAGGACGACGAGAGCACACGCCGCATGACGTGGATTCTCTCCCTGCTGGCTGTCGTGCTCATCGGCTGTTCCGTGCTCAACTATCTGCTGCTCGTCATCGGTGGCATCAGTCGCAGGGCGCGCGAGATGGCCGTTCACATGTGCTATGGTGCAACGGCACGCCATATATATTATAAGGTGGTGAGCGAAAGCACCGTCCACCTGCTGTTGTCGCTGTCGCTGGCAGCCCTGTTGCTGCTCCTGGCTAAGGACACGGTAGAGGAACTGGTCGGTGCACCCTTGGCGGTGCTGCTGACCACAGGCAGCAACGTGTGGTTGATCATGACAGCGTGCATCGTCGTGCTGCTTGTCACGGGCTTTGTGCCAGGCTATATTTATACCCATGTGCCCGTGTCGGCGGCATTCAAGAACTACAGCCAGAGCCACCGTCTGTGGAAACTGCTGTTGCTGGGCCTGCAGTTTGCCTCGGCCACGTTCCTCATCGTGCTGCTCTCCGTCGTGGGGCGCCAGTATCGGATGATGGTCAACGATGATCCCGGCTACGACTACGCCACGCTTGGCGCGGTGCTGAAAGACGGTGTCAGCAGTGAGCAATGCCAGTTAGCGATGGAGGAGCTGCGCAAGTTGTCGGGCGTGAAGGGCGTCACGATGGCCTACGCCAATCTGACGGAGCACCAAAGCGGTGACAACATTTATCTGCCCGGCAGCGAGAAGGAGAACATGAACATCGCCGACCTCTACTACGTGGGCGACGGCTATTTCGACGTGATGGGCATCCCCATCGTCTCCGGTCGCACATTCACGGAGCAGGCGGACACACTGCGTGAGGTGATGGTGAGCCGACAGTTTGAGGAGCGCATGCGGCAGATAGCCGGTTGGGACCGTGCCGTGGGCAAGCAGATTATCTGCACCTCGTTCCAGGGACCTTACACCATCGTTGGCGTGTATGAAGACACTCGCATTGGCAGCATCACCAATCCTGACACTCGCCCCAGCCTCTGCTACTATAGCCGCAAGCCCGACCAGATGCACTATCTCTACATCCGCTTCCACTCGATGGAAGGCCTGGAGGAAGCCAACAAACTGGTGAAGCGGCTGATGACCGACAATCCCGACATTGCCGTCACGCCCTATAGTCAGATGATGACCGAACTCTATACCGATGCCCACCGCTTCCGCACGACGGTGATGATAGGCGGCGTGGTAGCCCTGCTCATCGCCCTTATCGGACTCATTGGCTATCTGGCAGGCGAGATAGCCCGTAGGCAGAAGGAGATTGCCATCCGTAAGGTGAACGGTGCACGGACGCGCGACGTGTTGCACCTGTTCTTCACCGACATTCTCCGCGTGGCCCTGCCGGCAGTTCTTGTCGGAGTCATAGGGGCTTGGTATGTAGCCCGACTGTGGCTGGAGCAGTTTAGCGAGAAGGCTCCCTTGTCATCCCTGACCTTCGTGGGCTGCGGCTTGCTGGTCATCGTCGTCATCCTCTCAGTAGTAAGCATCGGCTGCTGTCGCGTGGCCACCAGCAATCCCGTGAATTATCTAAAGACGGAATAAATGAAGAATGAAGAAGGTTTAGCTCGGCGGCCCGAAGGGGAAAGCCAATTTGCTGCCGCCTTACGGAATAGTTAAATAATAAAATCGTAAATAAATAGTAAATCGTAAATCTGTAAATAGTAAATAGTCATGATGATTAAGTTAGAAAACATTCAGAAGGTGTTCCGCACGGAAGAGGTGGAGACCGTTGCCCTGGGGGGCGTATCGTTTGAAGTGAAGAAAGGTGAGTTCGTGGCCATCATGGGACCGTCGGGCTGTGGCAAGTCAACACTGCTCAACATCCTGGGCCTGCTCGACAATCCTACCGGTGGCAAGTATTGGCTCGACGGACAGGAGGTGGGCACGCTGAAGGAGAGCCAGCGCACGGCAGTACGCAAAGGGCAGATAGGCTTCGTGTTCCAGAGTTTCAACCTCATTGACGAACTCAATGTAGAAGAGAACGTAGAGCTGCCGCTGATCTACCTCGGCGTGCCCAAGAAGGAGCGCAAGACGAGGGTGGAAGAAGTGCTGCGCCGCATGGCCATCTCGCATCGTGCCCACCACTTCCCCCAGCAACTCTCCGGCGGTCAGCAGCAGCGCGTGGCTATTGCCCGTGCCGTAGTGATGAATCCGAAGCTCATTCTTGCCGACGAGCCGACGGGTAACCTCGACTCGAAGAACGGTCTGGAGGTGATGCAGCTGCTCACCCAACTGAATCAGGAAGGCACCACCGTGCTGATGGTGACCCACTCGGAGCGCGATGCCGGCTATGCCCAGCGAATAGTGAACCTGTTCGACGGACAGGTGGTGCCGGAAGTGAAACTTTAAGGACTGTCACACAGGATTCGCTGAAGAGCGTTATGGAATAGAAAGGCTCAAGGTGAATCCTGTGTGGCATTCTGACAGCGGGCTGACTCCTGCTGATGCACCTGTCTGTTGCCTTTCAGCCAGTTCGAGCATACCTCCTTGCTGAATCATCATGCGGCGACTCAGGGAAAGACCGATGCCGCTGCCGCTACGCTTTGTGGTGAAGAATGGGACGAAGATCGACTGGCGGTTCTCGGCTGGGATGGGCAGTCCGTCGTTGCCAATATAAAGGGAAAGGTGACGAGTGGGAAGTGAGGTTTTTCTCTCTTTGGAGCGTGTGTCACGCAGTGATTCCGCTTGAGGAGCTATGACCATTTTCGTGGCTTGGGCTTCCACAGCATTCTTTGCCAGATTCATCAGCACTTGGCGCAGCATGCCGGCATCAGCACGGACAGTCTGGTCGTCAGGGAGAATTATTTCCCATGTCAGTGCTGGGTAGGCTTTGCTGACATCGTCCAGCAGCGGACGCAGCGGCAGGTCTGTCATCACAGGTTTCTCCAGTTGTGACATCTTGCGATAGTTGGCGACAAATTGGCTCAGATGGCGCGAGGTGTCGTAGATGGCCTGAATGCCTGGTTCGAGCGGTGTGCCTTTCACATCCTCACGATTCAGCATGGACTGGCTGATGCTGGTGATGGGTGCGGTGGCGTTCATCATCTCGTGGGTCAGCACGCGAGTCAGCCGCTCCCACGATTCCACCTCGCTTTGGTTCACCTGCTGGCGGATGGTGTCTCCCAGCTGGTTCAGTGCCTGTTGCATGGCGCGTTCGCCAGGCAACAGGCCGTCGGTGGGCAGTCGGAAGGTGAAGTCACGATTGCGGATGGCCTCCTGCATCAGGTGGGCGCGCAGTTTCAGCGAGCGTTGCCTGCGAATCATCCAAATGATGAACGCAACCACCCCTACACCTATTATTATAGAGTGAATCATAATGCTCAATGCTCAATGTCCTAAAGTCGTTTCATTTTGTTATAGAGTGTCTGTCGGGTGATGCCCAGCAGTTCTGCCGCCTGCGTGAGATTGCCGTGACAGCGATCGAGCGTACGGCGGATATGCTCCTTCTCCACCTCGTCGAGGGTTACTACCTCGCTCTGCATGTCGAGCACGTCCTTCAGTTTGCGCACCAGTTCATCGTTGTCCCAAGGTTTGGTGATGAAGTCGGCCGCACCGCTCTTCAGTCCTTTCACGGCCAGCGACACATCGGCATAGGCTGTCAGCAGTACCACGGGTGTCTGCGGATGCTGCTTGCGGATGGCACGAAGCCAGAAGAGTCCCTCCTGTCCGCTGTTCACACCAAGGGTGAAGTTCATGTCTAAGAGCACGATGTCTATCTCCTCCTGGGCCATCGTCTTCAGGATGTCATCAGGCTGATTCAGTGTCAAGATGCGCTCAAACGTATCGTCCAGCAGGTAGCGCATTGCTGTCAGGATAGACGTGTTGTCGTCGGCAATCAGTATGGTTCCGTATTTGTTCATTCTTTCTTTTTTCGGCAAAGGTACGAAGAATCTGTCTAAAAATCATACAGTAAGGTGTCTAATTTTTAGACGTTCTGCTTCTGAGGGTGTTAAAATGCTTGCTGATATATAGGGAAAGCCCTATCTTTGCAGCAAAAACAGAAGCGAAATGAAACAGTTGATTCTTGGTGTCATCATGTCTTGGTGGTCTGCAGATGTACAGGCACAGGAGGGTTGGACGATGCAGCGGTGTATGCAGTATGCCGTTGAGCATAACCACGAGGTGAAGCGGGCCGAACTGGAGCTCGACAATAGCCAGGCCAACAAGACAGCAGCTGTAGGGCGATTCCTGCCCGAGGTGGGTGCAAGGATTGGTGCGCAGTATAACTTCGGCCGAGCCATCGACCCGGAGACTAACATCTATACCGATGTCAGCACTTTTAATAACGTCTATTCCCTGAGTGCCTCTTTTCCTGTCTTCGACGGGTTTAGCCGCCTGCACGCCCTGAAAGCCGCCAAGGCCAGCGTACTCATGGGGCATCAGTCCTTTCGCCAGAAGCAAAACCAGACGGCCTTAGCCGTATTGCAGGCTTTTGTCCATGTCGCCTATTATGAGGGCATGGTCCGAATGGCTGGCGAGAAAGTGGAGGAGACCACGCTTCTTGTCCGTCAGACACGCGTATTAGAAGAGGTGGGCCGCAAGAGTGCTGCCGATGTAGCCCAGGTGGAGTCGCAGCAGGCTGAGGCCGACTACGAACTGACCCGCCAGCAGAATCTGCTGGCCTCCGCCCTGCTGGAGTTGAAAAAAGCAATGAACTACCCGCTAACGGACAGCCTGCGGCTCACTATCGACGAGATTACGGCTCGTGACCGACGAGATTACGGCTCGTTGCCAACGAGCCGTAACCTCGTCCCAGAGCTTCTTGTTGCCCAGTATCAGATGCAGGCTTCGCGACATGAGTGGCATCAGGCCCGTGCTGCACTTTATCCCTCTCTCTCGTTGAGTGCGGGCCTGAACACCACTTACTTCCACACGCTGCATTCGGATGATGTACAGTCGTTTCGCTCGCAGCTGAAGAATAATATGGGCGAATATGTAGGCGTCACGCTGAGCATTCCGCTCTTCAATCGCATGCAGACCGTCACGAGCATCCGCAAGGCGAAGAACAACTACCGCATAGCCTGCGAGAACTATCAGCAGAAGCAGCTGGAACTGGAGAAACTCTCGCGTGAGGCTTGGCAAGACTGGCAGGGCTACCTGAAACAGACGGAGCAAATGGAGCATAAGGTAGAGGCCGACTCGCTGGCTTATCAGCTGACGCGGCGACAGTTTGAGGAAGGACTCTCTACGGCCATCGATCTGCACACGACATCCTCGCAACTGCTTAAATCAAAGGCTACGCTGCTGCAATGCCAGCTGATGGCCATCGTAAAGGAACAATTAGTGAGATATTATAACGGAGAACAAATATGGACAGAGTAATCGAAAAGACAAAGACACAACAGCTGATGAAGTATTGGCCGTATGCGGCTATGGGCTGTTTGCTATTAGTGGTTGTCATGTGGCTCGCATTGGGCAATCATGCCTCGACGCTGAAGGTCAACCGCGACGAGCTGACCGTCAGCGAGGTGCAACGGGCCGAGTTCAAGGACTATGTACGCACCAACGGACAGGTGATGCCTATTCAGGTGGTGCAGATTTCTCCAGAGGAAGGCGGCATCGTGATGGAGAAAGTAGTAGAGGAGGGCACGCATGTCCGCAAGGGCGATGTCATCGTCCGGCTTTCCAACTCCAACCTCGACCTGCAAATCCTGAATGCCGAGGCCGAACTGGCCGAGAAACAGAACCTGCTGCGCAATACCCAGGTGGCCATGCAGCAAGACCGGCTGAACAACCAGACGGAGCAGGCGCAGTTGGATATGGACACGCATCGCAAGCAGCGTACCTTCGAGCAGAACCGTCGGCTGTATCAGGAGAAGCTCATCAGTCGCGAGGACTACATCAAGTCGCAGGAGGACTACCAGCTCTCTGCCAAGAAGCGCTCGCTCGTCAATAAACGTCTGAAGCAGGACAGCATCTACCGCACCGTACAGATGGACCAGATGGAGGATAACCTGCAGAACATGCGCCGCAACGTGGTGCTGGTCCGCCAACGCAAGGACAAACTCGAGGTGCGCTCGGCCATCGACGGCGAACTGGGCCTGCTCGACGTGGAACTGGGCCAGAGCATCCAGCCTGGCCAGAAGATTGGCCAGCTGAACGACCTCAGCGACTATAAGGTGCAGGCACAGATCGACGAGCACTACATCGACCGCGTGCGCCAAGGGCTGACCGCCACTTTCACTCGTGGCGACAAGCAGTATCAGCTGCAGGTGCGCAAGGTCTATCCAGAGGTGCGCGAGGGCAAGTTCCGTTGCGACTTCATCTTCCGTGGCGAGCGACCGGAGAACATCCGAACGGGTCAGACCTACTACATCGACCTCGAACTGGGCCAGCCCGAGCAGGCCGTCCTCATCCCTCGCGGCACCTTCTTCCAGACCACGGGCGGGCAATGGATTTTCGTCCTCTCTGCCGACGGCTCGAAGGCCTATCGCCGCCAGATTCGCATAGGCCGCCAGAATCCGCAGCACTACGAGGTGCTCGAAGGCCTGGAGCCAGGCGAGCGCGTCGTCACCAGCGGCTACGAGGCATTCAAGGACAACGAGGTGTTAGTAATCAAATAGACAAAATCAACTATCTTAAGATCAATCCCCTGTCTCCGTGATTTTTTGCTGAAATATTTTTCTTGTTTCAACGGAAATGTGTAACTTTGCGGCCGTTATGACATATTCAGTAATAGGAATGGGAGCCATCGGCGGCTATTACGGAGGCCGCCTGGCAAATGCCGGGCTTGAGGTTAACTTTCTCTCGCACAGCGACTACGCATACGTTGTGGAGCATGGCTTGCGCGTGGATTCGTGCGACGGCGACTTTTACCTGCCGCATATCAACGCTTACCACACTCCGGCCGACATGCCCAAGACAGACGTTGTCGTCGTGGGACTAAAGACAGTAAATAATCATCTGCTGCCCGAGTTGTTATCCCCTATCATCAAGGAGGATACGGTGGTGGTGCTCATACAGAACGGCATCGGACTGGAGGCCGACCTTCAGGCCGTGTTCCCCAAACTGCACATCGTGGCCGGACTGGCCTTCATCTGCTCATCAAAGACCAAGCCCGGGCACGTCAACCACCAGTGCTACGGCTTCATCAACCTGGGCAACTATTCGTGCCCGCAGGAGCGCTTTGACCAGTTGCTGGGCGACTTCCGCCAGGCCGGCATCCAGGCTGCGGAAGTACCCTACGAGGAGGCCCGCTGGAAGAAGGCAGTGTGGAACATGCCCTTCAACGGTATGACGGTGGCCTTAGACACCTCTACCGACAAGCTGCTGGCCAATCCTGCCACGCGCCAGCTCATCTACGACCAGATGATGGAAGTGATAGGGGCCGCCAATGCCTTGGGTATCGATACGATAACCTCCGACTTTGCCGACCAGATGATACAGATGACCGACGAGATGGTGCCATACAGTCCGTCGATGAAGCTGGACTACGACTTCCACCGCCCGATGGAAATCTACTACCTCTACTCGCGCCCCATCGAAGAAGCGAAAAAAGTAGGCTTCGCCATGCCGAAGCTGGCGATGCTCGAAGCCTTGCTGAAGTTCAAGGATTAAGTGTCTCTCGTTCCATAAACGAAGCACACGCGGAGTTGTTTTTCCCCGCGTGCGCAACTGATGGAGTGACAAAATGACAAAAATGACACTTTATCTCACCTCTCACCTCTCACCTCTCACCTCTCACCTCTAAACTCCCCTCCTGAAACCTATTAGTCTTATAGATGACCAGGGAGACATCCTCGCCCGAGGTGAACAGCCGTCTGAACAGCTCCCTCAGCTCCTGCAGCGTGGGGTCGTCCACCTGCAGCGACAGGTCATCGTAGTGCCTGCCCAGGGCAATATCGCCCGACCGAAGACTGTTGTACGACACATTCACCGTGTCGAACCGCGGCTTCGTAGCACACCCCCTCGGTTTCCGCTTGAACTCCGGGCTGTAGAGCATACTCCCCCCAAACGTCGGTGCCAGCTGATACTCGCCCAGCGGCACCGCACATGATATGCGGCATCGTGTCGTGTCGGCCACCTCACGCAACTCCAGCGTGTCGCAAACAAACCGATACTGCGGAAACTCCAGCCTGCCATGCGTTACCCGCCCGTTACCACTCGTCCTTTTCAGATAAATCGTAGCCATAACTCTCAACTCTCAACTCTTCTCATACACTCCTTTCTCTGCCATTTTCTTGATCACCCCGTCGCGGCTCCACCGGTAGATGATCTCCCTGACGCGGGTGATGATGTTCAGCTCCATGCACTTCTTCACCACGTCGTTCTTGGTGAACGTCCTGGGCAGCGAGTCGTAGAGCGACGGCTGGTCCTTCACCAGCGCTTGGGTCGACTCCTGCACCTGCTGGTTATAGCGTGCTCCGAAGAACTTCAGCGACTCCTCCAGGTCGCGGCCGGCAAACCACACCACGAAGTCGGTGATAATCTTCCGCTCCCTTTGCGTCACGTTCACCCAGCACTGCGTGGCCAGCAGCCCCAGCCGGAACGCCTTCACCGCGGCACGCTTGCGAAACACGTCCTTCGCATAGTCCTGCGACTTCGAGGCCTCTATGCGCTGCGCCTCCAGCCATTTCTTCAGCGGCGCGAAGAGCCACCGCATGTCCACCGTCTGCCGCTCGTTGTAGTTGAAGCGCCACTCTATGTTCTTGTCATATTCCTTCGGACTGACGTTGTATGTGTAGGCATCGTCGATGGTGTTCGCCAGCGGCTTCTCGTAGCTGTTGCGGTCGCAGCGCTCCACAAACCGGTCTATCACCTCCGCCTGCCGCTTCGTCAGCGACTTCCACCCCTGAAACTCCGCAAACTCCTGGTTCTCTATGCCCGTTATCGACACGCGCGTCACCATGCCGTCCTCCACGTTGTGATAGTATCTCTTCACAGCCCCCGTCGTGCCCGTCAGCAGGATGTTGTAAAACAGTTTCACCGTGCCCTTGAACGTCTGGTTGCTCTTGTACGACTGCCCGTACTTCGCGTTGTCCCAGGCACAGCGGTACATGTCGCTCTTGTCACCGCCGCCACCGGCCTTCGCACCCTTGGCAAACGTGTCCACCTCCTCAGCAAACGTGAACATGTGGTAGCCCTTGTTGTCGCGCATCTTCTCCAGAAACTCCGGCACCGAGAAGATGGCCGGCATCACCCTCACCTTCACGTGGGGCAGCGCGGGCTTCTGCTTATTGTCGCCCAGGCTGTTGTGCTCCACCATGAAGAGCTGCTCGCGCAGACTGTTTAGCTCGTCTCTCACCGCTATCTTGCTCATCAGCGTGTCCACCAGCCTCGACGCAAACGACTTGTTGCTGCTTGGCGGCGCATAGATGGTGCAGAAGAAGGTCGTCGTCTGCATCGTGCCGTCCATGTACATCGCCTGCACATAGCTCGTCAGCGTGCCCATCACCGGCATCAGCGCCACCACCGTGGGATAGACGAAGTCCTGGGGGCACACCTCGCAGAACTCCCTGAACACCGGCGGCAGCACGGGTGGCGGTGCCGGCGTCGCTGTCTCACCCTCCAGCAGGCTCTTCTTAGCCTCGTCGCGCTTGCTCTCCACATAGCCGTGGGCCTTCAGCCAGAAGTAGAAGTCCTTCGGTATCAGCGTCGTGTTGTTCGACCGGCAGATGCTCGCACACTGGCTCCAGCGCCGCTCCGGCTCACCCTCGCACAGCGGCAGCACGGCAAACACATACCTCGCGTCGCTGTCGCACAGGTTGCGGAAGTTCTTCACCAGCTCGTTGTAGAAAGCATGACGCTGGCCCTGCTCCGGCACACCGCCCTTGCTCGCCACATACTCCTCGGCTATTTTCGAAACCTTCACGCCGTTATACGTCAGGTCGCGCATCGCCTGTGTGATTTCTGGCAGCTTCCCGTCTGATGCCTGCTCCTTGCCACCTGAAACACCTGAAACCTGACACCTGGAACTTGAAACCTTAATCACCTTCTCCGGCTCCTCCGTCCATAGCGCATCATCAATGAACAGGTGCCAGTCTTTCTTCACGATGAACGACCCCCGGGCAAAGTCCTTCACCACGCCATCCACATCGCCGAACTGCTGAAGATTAAATTCCTCTGCCACAGCCGCTATCTGTTCCTCAACCGACTCCAGACCAGGCCGGGCCACGCACACCATGCGGAACCCGCCGCTCGGCGTCTCGTGTACCAGCCGGATGCCGCCCTCGTGCAGCATCTGCTCCATCGTCTGTCCGTTGAAGCGTGCCGTGTCCCGCTCCAGTATCATCTTCTGTATCTCCCACAGTATCTCCCGTGCACTCTTCGTCGCATGGTCTATGTCGATGTAGAAATACTGCGTAGGCACCTGCACCTCAGCCTGCCGGCGGTGCTCAGCGTCGTAGCCCAGCCACAGCGCCAGCGGCAGACGACCCTTCTCCTGGTCGTAGGCATCCATGTTGCCCCCCTCATGCGCCTGTCGAGCCTGGTTGCACAGCGTCGTCACCCTCTCGCTCGTTATCAGCTCCTCATACTTCGCCCTGTCCATCTCCAAGGATGTCTTCCGCGTCTTACTCTCCAAATAATTAAACTTTGCCATAACCCTTTATATTATTGAATATTGAACATTGTAATCGACCTTTGGTCGCTTTGACCTTGGTCAAAGAACATTGAACCCCTTTAAGCTCATAAGCTAATCGTCCTCAGCGTCTGGTAGCACTCCAGCAGCGCATCCTTAAACTTCGCCGCCAGCAATTCCCGCTCGCACCGGTCGAAGGTGAACACCACCCTCACTATCCTTCTGGAGGCCAGTATGCAGTAGTTGTCTGCCTCAAACTTCTTCGTCAGGTTCCCCGGTTTCGACCCCACTTTATACGGTCTCACCTTGATCGTCCCGTTAGGGTTGATGCGGAAGCTACCTTGGTAGTTCACGCCCACCTCCAGCGTCATCTGCTCGTCGGAGTCATACTCCACCAGCGCCAAATCCTTCTTTAAATTCTCGTCGTTCATCACTATAACCTTTTAAATTTATTGAACATTGAACAGTGCGGTAGCAATTAGTACTTGTATTCCTTCACCACCAAGTGTTCACCCCCATAGTCCGCCAGCGCCCTTCGCCGTATATGCCGGCACTGGAAGCTGTTCGACCTATAGTTCAACGCCCGCGACACATTGCTTGTGCCATACTCCTCGTTCAGCGCCTTCCGCGCCTCCTTGCTTACTCGTATTTTTTCCATATCGCAAAATTTTTCCGCAAAGATATGAACAAAAAAAGTACCCCTCGGCAGGGGTACTCCATTATTTTGCAGGGCTGAAAGTGTTTGAAAGCAGAAACAATTTTATGCCTTCCAATGCTGAAACTTAAACCTTTCTCATTGGACTCTATGATTCCAGTTTTGTTGCGTCTTCGAGTATAGCCCCGCCTCATGCAGAATCTTCCACAGCGTTCCCTTCCTACTATATCCATAGTCAGAGATACGTCTCTGCTCAACCCATTGGTTCACCAAGTCGGTAATGTCCTTGGCGGCCATACCCTTAATCTCTTTCAGAAATTGTCGCACGTTCACTTCGTCGTTGTAGAAGATGGGCAGCAGTCCCGCCATCATTGCCTCCGTCCCGTCATCATCAGCCAGCCCGGAACCCGTCTGCCCGGAACCCGTCGAAGAATCTGCCGCTCCTAGCCTCTCTTCATCTACAATGTCAAACCGCACACCCACTTTCTGTAGAGCGCAAACCAGTTCTCTCACCTCGGCACTGTCGCCGTGTTCTAATACTACCCTCATTTTCTTCCAACTTTTTCCGAGAGTTGGGAGTAATAGCGGGCTGCCCGGCGCTCCTCGCAGAAACGTAGCTACATTACGAAAAAGCACCACAACTGCCGACTCCTGCGACAAGTTGCGATGCAAAGATAAGAATATTGTATATATGTTTGAATATCTTATAATGGAAAACTTATGTAAAGAATGTGTAAAATGTATGTGTCATCTATATCTGGTTCAAGAGTGTGTTAATATTAATTGACTTTTTGGAATCATTTAGGTCTATTCCCAAATTGGTATGGTCTAACAAATATTGCCCTAACTCATTCTTCTTTATGCTAAGACAAATTGAAATGCGGCTGTTTTAGGCACAAAAGGTGTTAAAAGGAGGATTTTTTTATGTGGTTTTATCAGGAATTATGTAATTTTGCAAGCAAAAGTTGCAGTTCTGATGGATAGAGTGCGTAAATACCTCCTGACTTCCATACTCCTTTCGGTTGTACCTTTAACGGGTCATACTACAGCCGTGCAGGAATGTCCAGGTGTCAAGATTGATGTAGTGCGGCTGCCCGACCTTAACATAGCCCGCTTTGGCCACCACACCTTTTATGTAAATGGAGAGGCGGTGGTTATCGGTGGCCATACCGACGGCTTCGTCCCCACCCAGACGGCAGAGTACCTGAAAGACGGGCAGTGGCACACGCTGTCTACCGTATACACCCACGACCAAGGACTTGCCATTGCCATGAAAAACGGGCGCATACTCATTGCCGGAGGCCATGAACAGCCATTGGGTATCGGACAACTCTTCTCATTAGAGCTATACGACCCGGCCAGTCACACTTTTGATGGCTTTGGTTGCATGGACAGGAAACGCTGTTTTGCCGAAGCCATGGAGATGGACAGCGGGCGTGTCGTCGTGACGGGCAACTGGTATCAGGAGGATGGAGTAGAGTGCTTTGACGGCAGTCGGCAGAATCTGCCCGTCAAGCATGTCTCTCAAAACCGTTCGTTGCCTTACATATTCCGCACATCTAAAGACAATGCCGTCATCTTCAGTCCCAGGGATTTTAAAGCTGAACTGTTCGACACCATTATCGTCGACCGTCTGAAAGGCGAGCCTTTTACCGTTCCGCTATTTAGTCGGTGGCACCCACTTTACAATCTTGTCATGCCACATATTTCTGACAGTTTTATTGGCGACGAGGAGAAAGGCATCTACGCTTATCTGATGACTGCTACCGACAGTACCGGGCAGCTGGCTCTCGTCAAGGTGGAAGGCGAACGTTTCTCGCTGTTGTCTACCAAGTGTCCCATACCTATGACTTGTCAGGGGGATACCATCAACTATTTCTCATACGTCATTGCTGACAGACAAAAGCATCGGGCGTATGTTGTGGGAATGGACGATATTGAACACGATAGCCGTCTGTATGTCCTTGCTGTCGATTACCAAAAGAAACCGGCAGAAATGGAACTTTACTATACCGACGTGCTGTCCGGCATAGGTATGTGTCAACCCGTATTGACTCCCGATGGTAATCTGGTGATGGCTGGCGGTACAAATGGCAATAACTATACACCCTGTGCTTCTGCATGGTTGCTGCCGGTTGGTGCAGAACCTTCCCGTGCGCAGAAATGCGGTATTTGGGTTTGGTGGCTCGGGGGCATCATAGTGTTGGGATTCCTCGTGTACCTTATTATATATTATCACCGAGGCTTGTCTAAGCAGTCTGATGCACTGATTGAAGAGAGCGATGAACGTGATGCACAACCTGATGAGTCGGCAGAACAACTATTTGAACAAATCAGTCAGTTGATGGACGAACAGCGAATCTATCTGAACAACAACTTGAAGGTGGGCGATGTTGCAGCCGAACTCGATGTCCCGTCCCGAATGGTCTCCGACAGTATCAAAGTAAACTGTGGCTGCTCGTTTGCACAGTTCGTCAACGGTTATCGTATTGAATACGCCAAGCAGCTGCTGAGAAACCGTCCTGATGCCAAGATGGCTGCCGTCTATGTGGAGTCGGGCTTCTCGAACGAGATGTCGTTCTTCCGCACTTTCAAGGTTTTTACAGGCATGACTCCTAAGGAGTGGATGGCCCAAAACGACTAACAATTATTGTTTTGTTAGTCGTTTTGCAAGAAATGTTAGTCTTTGTGGCTAACATTTTTTTTATCTTTGCAGAAAGTATTCACTTCTAAAATGATAATGTTATGAAAACCTTGAAGGAAACTGTTATTGTTTGTCTATTTATGCTCATGGTGAGCATGAACGTAATGGCTCAGCGCGAGACCTTGACATTCAACGGCATCATGGCCAACTTCCCCCATGGTGGCAGTGCCGAGACGGTGCTGACCATCAAGCCTGACGGCAAGTATGTCTTCGATGTGAAGAAGAGTAAGACGGTGGAGCCTTTCACCATCAGCGGACAGATGCCAGTGCCGATGTTCGATATGCCCGGCAAAGACGGCAAGCGGGGACCGAAGGCTGAAGGTTTTAACTGGGTGCTCCCTGTGTCTGATTTTACGATGATTACCAACATGGGAGCTAAATATCCCCCTGTCACCGGCAAGCAGAAAGGCATGGTCATGGGCAAAACGGAGAAGGAGAGAATCCTGCTGAAGCTGTCGCTGAAAGTTCCGCAGTCTGACACGCTGTCGTACCCGGTGACCTTGGAGTGTACATTGAAGAGATAACAATGCCATGCATACAAACATATTAAATAAGGTATTAGCAGCACTGACGGGATTGCTGCTGTGCACTGAGAGTGCTGTCGCTCAAGTGTAGGGCGAAGCTTAGGACTGGTGCTCTTCGTCTATCCAGGCGCCGACAGCATCCTGGTACATCGCGGCAGCAAGGAGACACGACGGACATTTAAGATTAACTAATAACATCAGAAAACTATGGCATCATTTTTGCAAAATCTTATCAACAATGCTACTAACAGCATGAGTGAGGGAATCAAGAAAAGAGTCGATGACGGCACGTTCAATCGTCTGGCCAGTGACTTCGGCAGGGACATCAACAGTCTGGGAGCCGGTATGGTGAACCTCGTCAGCAAGGCCGAGGGTGTCTTTGGCAAGTTGAAGGACAAGGTCGCCGAGGTAAAAACCAACCGCGAGCAGGAGCGTGCCGAGCGCAAAGCTGAGCAGGAAGAGCGTGAACGCAAGGCCGAACAGCTCAGGGCTGAGCGACTGGCCATGATAGAGAAGGGGGAGTCGGAGCCGTCTGACGACGAAGAACCCTACGTGGCACCCATCGCCCTGCCCGACGACTATATGGAGCGTCTGGCCCGCGACTTCGACATTCAGAACGAGGATGACCTGCACATGCTCTGTCTGACACGTCTCACGGCGCAGACTGCCCTGTTCTTCGCCAACTGCGATGGCGACTACACCGAGCAGGAGAGCGAGGAGATTGAAACGTTCAAGGGGATGGTGTACGAATACCTCGACGGCATGGAAGAGAATTCCACGGATGCCATCGAGTTCTTGTTCGACGGCATTGAACGTCCATGCACCATCCATGATATCATGGCCATGACCCATCGCTTCACTGACGAGTTAGACGACAAAGACCGCATAGGAACGTTGGAGAGCATCGACTGGCTGGTCAGTAAGATCATTGAGGCCAATCGTCGCGACGACACGCGGACTGAGGATTACTACAACCTGTGGCGTAAAGAGTTTGGCCTATGAAAAGCTGTTGGAAGAAAGGCTGCATCATCTACTGCATCATGGCAGCCATCGTCATTCCCGTGATGGTTCTCTTCACGATAGAAATGTCAAAACATTCGGACAAGCACCCTGGTGAGGAGAATGAATCTACCGTGACCGAGGATGCACTGGCAGCACCGTTTGGCTTGTCAGACGACGAAGAACGGCTGCCACAGGCAGACACCGACTACATCAACTTGGTGACAGGCGACAAGTGGGGCTTCGTGCTTGGTGTCTCGGGCGACGGTTCAGAGCCTATCAACATCGCCCACTTCATGGGCAATGGCATGCAGGGGCGTGACATGTACGAGCTGCGCTCGGGAGCGGAGAAAAACTGCTATGTGCTCTATCAGGCCGGCAGCGAGACCGACTGCGGCATCACCATCTACGTCTATCCGGGTGCCGACAGCATCCGCGTGACCCGCGACGGCCGGATGGCCATCTTCAAGACGGCGGCCAGCTTCGACCACGCTGTGAGCAGCATCGACCCCGACTACACCCCGGAGCGCTACGCCATCAAGATGGGCGACCACGGCGGCAAGTTTGAGACATTGCAGTCGGGTGAGGAAGCCTACACCTTCCCCAGCGGCGAGTATGCACGTAGCCAGTGGGTGAAGGATGGCAGCAAGCTCTACTATGTAGACGTCAGTGGCTGCAAGATGAAGGACAACTACGCTCACGATGGCTTCTACGCCGGTAGCGATGGCTCGTGGGACAAGTCGGTGCGCTGCATCAACGGTAGTAACCAGCTACCTCAGAACGGAGCAACCTACGTCGACGATGGCGGCAAGTCATGGGTATTCCAGCTGACCACCGATGACGACGGCACCATCCACGGCAAGGCTCATCAGACCTACCCCAAGGACATCAACTTCGAGGCCGACTACACGGTGAAGTCGTTCGGTAGCAGCGCCTACTCACTGTTTAACGTTAAGAACGATTTCGACTGCTGGCATGCTGTCGTACTCGACGGCGGTCGCACCCTGCGCGTCTCAGGCGCTGGCGTTACCGAAGTTTATCATAAGAAATAATTATTCACTAAATAATCAGAATTGATATGGCATATTGTGGAAAGTGTGGACAGAAAAACCCTGATGGCGCAGCATTTTGCTCTGCCTGTGGGGCAAGGTTGCAAGTGAACGACACGCCAGAAGAGAATCCTGCCAGCCAGCCTGGCTCGTTCCGAGTGAATATACCCCATCGCGACGGTACACCGCCACGCCGCGAGAGTGCGCCCCCTGCTCAGGACCGTTGGCGCAGCCGTGCCAATGAGCGCAAACGTGACAAGGAACCGGACAAAGCCTCTGACACTAACCAGGCTAACCGCAATAAGGGCGGCAAGGTTGGCGGTTGTCTGAAGCGCATATTACAGTGGGTGATAGGATTCATTGTGGTGGTAACGGTCTTCGCCTGGGGCGTAAGCAAGTGCAGTAGTGATCAAGGCGGCAACGACAACAAGGGAGGACATGACGACATGACGAATATAGAGCGGGTCATGTCGAAGAGTGCCCTCGACTCGCTCATGGAGAAAAAAGGTAATTTCGAGAAGGACAATGGCGACGTTATCCCCCGTCCTGGAAGGTATGAGGGTAAAGCTGTTGGCCAACTGATAACCTTTGACGTTATGCCCGATCTTAACGGAAAAATAGTTGGAAAAGTCCATGTGGAGATGGATGGCGAAACCATCCGTGATTGCGTCTATGCCTACTGCGGCAATGGTATCTATGCCTTGTACTTTGGTGAGTCCGTCTATGACGACCCCGACGAATTCTTCCAGGCTTTGCCCGACCATGAGACCATCGAGTATAAGAACGGATATTCAGGAATTACGGTGACTTACAAAGGTTCCTTAGAGGCCCAAGAAGAGAGTGCCCCTGAAACCAACTGATATGGAAACAGTAGACATGAATTGATAAGAGATGATGACAGACAACGTAAAAGCATTACCCCGCGTAGGGTTCTGGAAGGCTACGATGAGAGGCTTCAAAGGTGTGCTTGACTTCGAGGGGCGTGCCCGTCGCTCGGAATTCTGGTGGTATGCACTGGCGCTCTACCTGATACTCTGCCTGCTGCTGATGTGCATGATATTATATATCGTAGGTGTCAGCGGCAATTACATCAAAGGCCATGACCATGTTGCAACCTTCAGCTGGCTCGACACGCTACTGATGTTCGATGCGGCATTCCTGCCTTATGCCCTCTGCTTCGCTATACAGGTGCGCCGGCTCCACGATGTGGGACGGAGCGCCCTGTGGCCATGCATTTCCTTTGTCGCAGCCTTCTTCACCATGGTCTTCTGGGCCGTTTCGATAGAATCCGTCATCTGCGGAGTCAATTGGTCTGAGACTATGAGTGCCATTTTGGTTGGCATCTTTACTTCAGTGGGTTTCATATCGTGGATGGTGTTCGTGATAGTCCAGTTCATCATTCTTATCTTCAGCTTGAAGGACAGCCAGCCGCGTCCGAACAAATATGGTGACTCACCGAAGTATGTGGACTATTAAATCCTAAATCAAGTTATGGTGCCGGAAAGATTCTTGAAAGTCCTCATTCCCATCGTTGCCCTTGCAGCGATGGTGCTTCTCCCTCAGACGACCAAAGCAGGGGAGCCCTATTCCGTCGTGTTAACACATGGCGGACTCGACGGGGCATCGTATAAGGCACGTTTCACCATCGAGGGGGCTTCGGATATCCTACCCGACGGACAAGGCGTGGGCAGCGATTATGCTGTACTGACTGGCTCTGCCAATCCCAAAGGAAAGATTATCATTACGATGGAATGGGTGGAGTGCGACGGTGCTGAGGAAGACCTGCAGCAGAAGCGTATCGACATCATGGTTGGTAACCGCGGCTCTAATGGTGATGCCATGCGAGACGATGCCAAACTGCAGTATGGCAGGGCCCGCAGTGGTGTAGACAACAGCCTCGACAAGGTGGTATACGCCTTCGACCTAAAGGACTTCGGGAAGGCAGACCCCACTTCGAAAGACTCCACTTTGATGGTCGAGGCTACTAGCACCGTGCAGCTCGGAAGCACACAGTCGGAAACGTATGTGGCTCTTAAGCTGCAACTCGGCAAGACAGCGTCTTCCACCAACCTTGATCATATTGAGGACAATAAGGCATCCCGGGAAAAAGGTACTGAAAGGTATGTCATTCCCACCGTCATCGGCGGCGTTCTGTTAGGTGGCTTGGGATGGCTGCGTCGCAAGATGAAGAGAAGGAAGAAGGACGGTGACTCAGGTGGCTCTGATGGCGGCGACAGTGACGACGAAGGCGAGGAAGAGCAAGACGACGAACCCGACGAGTTGCAGATGGAAATCTACAAGAACTTTGGCGACACGCTCATCGCCGGCGACGTGGCTGAGCAGGTGTCGGCGTGCATCATGCGAAGGAAACCGGGCTATCCTGAGTATCTTGACGAGAAACTCACCAGCCAGATACAGATTTTCTCCGACGACGGATACATGGCCGTCCAGGATGCTGGCATGGTGAATGGCTGGAAGTCGGCCTACATCCAGGCTCCTGAGTCAGAAACGCCCCCCGAGGAAGGTATCCTACAGTTCCGTATTGCTTCCAACGAGGCCAGCTACACCAACCGCATACACTTCCGTATACAGAAGGGCAAGTTTGTCTTCGGACAGGACAACATCACGCTGCCCGCCATGCACGAGGAAGCCGTCGAGCTGCCGTTCATCATCGTGGGTATGGACTGGAAAGATACCAAGGTCACCGCTACGCTGACCAATCAGGACGGCAAGCAGCACTCCGAGTTCGGCAAGGATGACTACAATATCTGGGTCCGCTACGATAGAAACCAGAAATTCTGGTTACTGCACATTAAGGATATGTGGATGAGCGAGGAAGAGAACGCCAAGTACCTGCCCGGCGACGTGCTGTCCTACTTCGTCGACTTAGAGGCCAAGAACAAGCAGGGCTTCACCGTCAAGGAACGCCTGCCGCTCTACCGCTTCTACATGGGACTGGCTTTCCAGCCCGAGAACAGCAACGTGGGCTGTTACTTCGAGCCGTATGACCCCGTACACCATATCGACTCGCTCTGTGTGCAGAAGCTGGACGGGCAGGAAGTGACACCCGCCGAGACGCGCTGTCTGCTACGCTATTATACCTGGGACGAGGAGACACACAAGATTGTCATCCTCAACCCTGCCCTGCAGGACGACCGCATGGCGGATACAGAAGAAGGACAGCGTCTGGACCGTGCCTTCAAGGTCGTATGTAAGGACGAATCCCAGCAGGAGCGTGTCAACAGGCTCGGTATGCAGCTCATTGCCAAGACCGACTCCAAGGGTAAACCCTATTATATATTAAGGTGTCGCTATGGTGTGCTCAATGCCCCGAACCGACTCAATGCCCAGCTCCAACTGCGCTGCAAGGTTGACAAGGAGGAGTGCGTGGCTATACGTGACGTGACGCTGCTGTCGCAGCCCAAGCCGTCGTTCAAGTCGCCTGCTGACATGCTCGAATGGCAGAAGAAGCAGAACAAGACGCTTGAGGCTCTCGAACAACTGGATCGTGATATCTACGCCGCAGGCCTCGGCGACCGACTGGCCCCAATGGTCAACTATCTGCGCCTGCATGTCGACGCCTTCTATCAGGACAACCACTACGGATTCGACGAACGCTGTGTCAAGGCCATCTTCAACACCCATCACCATGTGCTGGAAGGCCTTCAGGCTGAGGCCAATGGTCATCCCCTCGTGGCCTGCGACAATCTGGAAGAGGTCACTTGGGAGTATTTCAAGGCCATGCGCACAACTATCGATGACATGCCCGGCTGGCAGAAACTGTTCTTCAGCGTCGCCACGTTTGGTGCCTTCGACGTAGCAACTGGTACCATCGAGGTCGTCGGTGCCATGAAGGACTACGTCGACAAGGGCGGCGACAGCGTGTTTGGTGCCTTTTATGTCGGCGTGAAGATAGTCACTCTCAAATACCTGCAAGACAAGGCGATGGCCATCGGCACCGCCGCCGTCAAGAACTATATCAAGACCGGCAAGGCGGACATCTGGAAAGAGACCAAGAAACTTTACATCGAGGAAATCAACTCGGTGAAGACCTTCGGCAGGAAGGTACAGGCTGCTGATGCTGCCAAAGCCAAGAATGCCCAGGCCGACCAGAAAGCCGACGAACTGCTTACCGAGGCAAAAAAGAACCCTGTCAAGGCATCGGAGTACAGCGACGAAGCCGTGAAGTATGGCCGGAAGCGTGCACAAAAGAACCTCGACGAGCTGCAGAAGTCCATTAACGAACTGAAGGCTCACCCCTCCGAGGCCAACCTGATTCGCCGTAACGAGGCCATCATGCGCTGTCAGCAGGATAAGCAGACCATGATGATGCTCAAGGGCCAGAGCAACATCGAGACCATTGCTGCTTGCAACAACGGTGTTAACTTCGGTGAGTGCCGCAAGGTAGTCAACAACCACCTTGACAGCATGTACACGGCCACCAACAACCGTGTGCAACAGCGTCTGTCGGCACTCAAGCCCGGTATGAAGCCCAGCGATGTGAAGATCTTTGGTGCCACCTCATCCGACAAGGCAAAACTGCTCAGTGGCAAGTCCATCACCTTCGATCGCGACGTCACCTATTATTACATAGATAAGGCTACGGGCAAGATGGAATACTTCCCGCAGAGCATCACCGAGAAAATCTATGCCGAGGAGTTCTATCAGGTAGCGCGCCTTGGTACCAGTGGCGGACAGTCGGCCGTCTTAAAGTCCACTACCCAGGCTGCCCGTGAGTTTGCCAAGAAGATGGACCAGACGGTGGTGGAAGACGTGCTGCACCATGCCGAGAGCTATGGTATTGACCTGCCGAAGATGCTTGACAAGGCCCTGAAGAGTCAAAAGCTCACCAACCCAGAGAAGGTGGCCGAGGCCGTGCTTTATAAAGGACAGGAGCGTTTCTACATAGCCGAAAAGCTGATGAAGGCCGCCAAGGAGGCGGGTGAAGACGCTCTCGACCTGCAGGCCAGTGCTATCAGCGAACTCATCGAAGGCTGCCGCCAGCAGGTGAAGGTGTTTGACCTTCTTGATGCCCGCGACATAGCCCGACTCGGTGTTAATGGCGCCAGCAAGATACCCAATGCACTTCGCGGTGGCATCGCTATCATGCGCAAACTCGCCGTCAAGGGTACTACCGATGTCAAGACTGCGCAGTCGGCACTCAGCGCTCTGGGACTCACCTTCGAGGAAGTCACCAAGGAAATGTATCGTACGGTGCTGGCGATTGGATAATTGATAATTGTAAAAATGATAATTGACTATGAATGAAGAACAGTTGACCAGTCGCGTAACGCTCTGTCCCGACGGCAAGTACCGCTGGGCCTATGAGGTGAACCTCTACCGCAACCCCACCATCCTGATAGACCTCGTCAAAGTCATTGCCTACATCTTTCTCGTCATGTACGTCTTTTTCTTCATCATTGGCGTCTTGGACGGCAACATCAGAATCAGGTCGTGGGAAGACCTGTGGACGAACCTCTGGGATGAGGCCGTGGCGTTCTTCTTCATGGCGCTGTTCCTCATTGCCATCGCTGTCATCAGCTATTACATCGGGGCACGCGGCTCCGGGGGTGTCTATGCCGCAATGTTCGAAATGGACGAGAAGGGTGTTCTTCATGCTCAGATGGCGAAGGAGGTGAAGAAGCAGCAGGTGGTCAATGAAATAGCAGCCATAGCTGGCATAGCCGCCGATGAGCCAGGCATGGTGGCCAGCTCTATCCTTTCCTCCACCTTCACGGCCTGGAATAGCGAGTTCCGCAAGGTGCGCCACGTCATCCCTGTCCGTCGTCGCGCCCTCATCAAAGTCAACGAGTTGCTGACCAAGAACCGCATCTTCGTGGACGACCCTGAGGATTACGAGTTCGTGCTCGACTACATCCGCCAGCGTTGCCCGAGAATAAAACATTAACACTCAACACTCAAACGTATGAAACAGGTGCTAAAAATGCGTGTATCGTTATGAACGAGAGTGAACTGAAAGCATACGACAGCCACGTGACGCTATGTCCCGACGGAAAGTACCGCTGGGCCTACGAGGTGAACCTCTTCAAGAATGCGTCAACCTTCTACGATGTCGTCAAGGTAATCGGACTGACGCTGGGACTGGTCTATGGCATGATGCTCATCATGGGCATCTTAGTGGCCGACGACTGGAGCGTGGTATGGCCCATGACGCTGGCGTTCTTCTGTATAGCCCTGGGCTTGTGCTTGCTCTGCCTCATCATCTACTGGATATGGGCAGCGGCTAACGGCGGCCGTTATGCTGCGCTGTTCGAGATGGACGAGCATGGCATCACCCACAGCCAGATGCAGAAGCACGTCAGGCAGCAGCAGATTGTCAGCAGTATCGGGGTCGCCGTGGGACTGGCCACAGGCAAGCCCGGCGTCATCGGCAACTCTCTACTGGCCGCCAGCGTCAACGAGTGGCAGTCCAATTTCGCCTCGGTGCGTAAGGTGAAGGCAGTTCCTCACCGCAACCTCATCAAAGTCAGTGAACTGCTGACTAAGAACCGCATCTTCGTGGACAATCCCGAGGACTACAAGTTCGTGCTCGACTATATCCGGCAGCATTGCCCGAGAGTGAAAAAAATGAGATAAGAAATAGAGAAAAACATTAAATCGAGAAAAAAATGAATAAGCTTGTATTGACTATTATTGCAACAGGGCTGTTGATAACAGCCTGTAGTGTGGGAGGCCAGAACATCAACGGTGGCAACAGTGATCAACCCATCATGGACGGTTGGACGTTCGAACAGGCTTCCGAGTTCTGGCTGGCCTCTGTATTAACCGACGAACGCATTGCCGTTCTCAATGGCGAGGGCGAGTGGCTCACTCCAGACTCGCTGGCTCATCTGACGAAAGGCCACGTGCAGGTGAAACTGCCCATTCACGATGGTGACCCGATGCCGCATTGGGGCGTCACCTACCGACAGCCCCGGACGGATGGTTTCATCATCTTCCGTGACTCTGCGGCCACACACCCGACGGTCAGCGGCGACACTTTGCATAGCATAGGACTGGTCCACTACCATTTCTGCGATGACATGCTTCCTGAGTCAGCCGACACCACTGTCTTCGTACAAAGTCGGGGCAAGGGCTTGTTTACTGGATTCTTGATGAACCGCGTTCGTAAACATCACGATGACGGTACCTGGACATGGCAACAGAACGGCAATCCAGAGTGGTTCCCCTTCATCGTCAGCGTATATCCTGGCGGCGACAGCTTGTTGGTAAGCCGTGGTCTGCAACCGGTAGAAACCTTTGTCTTATCAAACCAATAACGAACAACCTATGAGAAATATCGGACTACTGTTTGCAGCCCTTTGCTGCCTATTGTTTGCCAGTTGCGACAAAGATTCTCTGAAGGCTTTTGTGCTTGACGGAACTTGGACCGGATACCTTGAAAATACCTATCAAGACAGATGGGGTGTAAGTGGCATGAACCGGAAATTCTTTTTCAAGGATTGACGCTACCACACCAGTTCGTAAATTGCGAAACGTCATTTTTGTCATTTTGTCACTCCATTAGTGGTGAAGTGGAGTGATTTTCCTTTACATATATAATATATAATATAATAAAATAATAATATTATAATATATAATATAGCCAAATTTTACGCGCGCGGCGGGACTGATGGAGTGACAAAATGACGGAAGTGACAAAACGACGGATAAAGCCGTTAATCTTAATGGTTTGCAGGCTTGGCGCACGCGGCGCGAGGGCTTACATTTGTAGGCTGTATTAACTGAACGCGAGGGCGACAAGGCTCAGAAAAACTGCACCGGGGGTACTGCAATTTTGCCGTATGGAAAAGTTGCTAGAAATTTCAACAAAATCAGCGTCTTTTCCAGGACTTTTCTTGTTTTTCGGGCGAGTCTGTCGTAACTTTGCAGCGACAACGTTGTTCAAGAGTTTAAGAGTTTAACCGTTTTAAAAAAAGTTTGAAGATTATGGCAGCAATCAAAGTGAAGGGTGTGATGCAGCGCGTGGCTGTGATCGACCAAAACAAGGCCATCGCCAAGCCGGTGCGCTATAGCACGGTGAAGGGCAGCGAACTGGTGAGCTATGCCGCAGGTTCGAGCCACATACCGGCATCGCAGCTGTTGGCATGCACGCTGGCTATCCGCGAGGCAGTGTCGTATTTTGTGCTCAACGGCCACCATGTGGACCTGGGCAAGTTCGGTTATCTTGGAATGCGTGGCAAGATAGGTTCCGCCATGGACCCGGAGTATGCCAGTGCAGACCTCGTAAAGCGCGTCACGGTGGGCTATACGCCAAGCACCGACATCAAGCAGCTCATCGCCAACATCCGCATTACGACCGAGGTGTAGTTGAGAGTTCTTTGACCTGAAGGTACAAAGCGACCAAAGGTCGATGAGAGAGTTTAGAGTTTAAAGTTTAAAGAGTTATGAAAAAGGGTATTCTGAATATTTCGTTCAACCCACGAAAGGTGGGTTTTTCGGGGCAGACGGCGCTCGTGGCCAGTGTGGACCGCTACAGCACCATTGCCTACAAGGACATCGTGGCCTACGCGGCAAAGGCTGCCGCCGTGCCCGAGTCGTCGATCACCATGGCCATGGAGGCCATCTACGACGCGCTGAGCTACTTCGTGCTCAACGGCCACAGCGTAGAGGTGCCCAACCTGGGCATCTTCCGGCTCACCGTGAAGTGCAAGGCCGCCAACACGCTGGAGGACTTCACCGCCGGCTTCAACGAGAACCTGCGCTCGGTGAACATCCGCTTCCTGCCCTGCTCGGAGCTGAAGGCGCAGATAGCATCGACCAGCATCAATGCCGCCGTGGGCGACCTGACGGGCTACACGTCGCAGGCGCAGATGGGCGTCAGCCGCGTGTTTGCCAGCTACGGCAGCAACGTGGGCGAGCTGGAGGACGGCGACGTGGTGGCACTGAGCGGACTGAGCCAGGTGGTCGTCAACGGCACCAGGCTGTCGCGCAGCTTCGTGGGGGCTACGCCCGTCAGCGTCACCTTCGTCGTGCCCGACGGCAATGGCACCCAGACGATGGTGCTGCCCGCGGAGTGCATCCGCCAGAGCTACAAGAGCATCGCGATAGACGGGCGCAAGCTGCGGGCCCTCTGTCCCACGGCCACCTATCTGGCCGCACTGACCGTCAGCACCGAGGGCGGCACCGTGGTGAGGGCCTACACCTTCAGCGTGCCCGAGGGCGACGACTTCGCCATCAACAGCATCTACCTCCGTGGCAGCCGCGTGACGGCGGGCGACACCATCCGCTTCAGCACGGGCGAGACGCTGGCGTTCACCATGAATGCCGTGAACGTAGGCCAGGTGGCAGCCGTCTTCGTGGGCAACCAGGAGGCCGACATCACCGCCATCGGACAGGGTGCCATCAACTTCAACTACGCACCCACGGCCACGGGCAACGCACCCATCACCGTGCGCGACGACGAGGACCAGGTGCTGGCCACCTTCAACGTATCCTTCGCCGAGCAGGCTGCCGTCGTGCCAGCCATCACCAGCATCACCGCCAACGGCGACCCCCTCGTCAACGGCTCCACCACGCAGATCGTGGCTGGCGCAAGCTACCAGCTGACCGTATCGGGCCAGAACCTGAACCTGCTGACAGCCAACAGCTTCAGCGTGCCGCAGGGAACGACGCTGACCATCACCTCGCAGAGCGCGTCGCAGCTGCTGATGACCATCGCCAACACCCAGGCCGGCACACTGGCCTGCAGCTACAACGGTGCCACGCTCTTCTCGGGCACACTGGTGGCAGCAGAGACGGGCGGCGTGGCCCTGACGGGATGGAAGGAGACGGCCGACGGGCGCACCTACGGCATGAGCATCACCAACGAGGTTGAGCAGGGCACCAACGAGGTCTATCTCGCCGGCACTGGTCTCGACACGCTGACGGCAGCCAACTTCGTTAGCTCCAGTGCCGCCAACACTGTCACGGCCTACGACCCCGCCACCGCCTGCCTCACCTACCAGGTACAGGCCGCCGGCAGCATCTACGTCCGCGTCGATGGTTCCACCCTCGCCACCTACCTGTTCCAGGTCCAGAGCAGCGGCGGGAGTGAAGAGGGATAGAGTAGAGTTGAGAGTTCTTGGCAGAGCCAAGCGGCGAATTGAGGGTTCTTGGCAGAGCCGAGCGGAGAGTTTAAAGTTTAGAGTTAAAAATTAAGAAAGAAGGGGAACTGCATCAGAGTGATGCGGCTCCCTTTTTTTGCAGGTATTCCTATTCCGTCATTTTTGTCACCGTCATTTTTGTCATTGTCGTATAATGTCTCTTTCATCATTTTTTCCCTCCTTATCTTAATGCCTTTTGTTTTGCCCACCCATTGGTACAGAAATAAAGCGAGGCCGGTTCTTCCAGTCATACTCTTTCTGCTCCTTTGGAGTACTCTTGTTCACGATAAAGCACCTCATATCTTTAGTATTTTTTCAAAAAAGCAACATAATATGAAAACTTTTTTGTATTTTTGCACCCAATAAAAGAATAATACGAAGATTATGGCAAACTTAGCAATCACTCCAGCAGAAGGACAGATATTGGTCAACATAGAGGACATGTCGATGTTGAAGGACATCAAGAAAGCCATCAGCATGGTCAAGGGCGTGGGGAAAATCACCCTTCCCCGTCGCCAGCGCCTGTCTTCCTACGAACGTTCACTGCGCGACCTTGACGAAGGGCGTGTATATGAATACGACAGCCTCGACGACCTGATTAAAGAGATTGAAGGATGAGCACGAAATATAAACTGCGCATCACGGGCGAATGCAAGCAGAACATGAAACTTTGCAAGCGTCGAACACTTTAGGCGGGGATCACCCACTCCGTGCTGACACGAAACGTCTTCTTATCATCCCGCCCGAAGGGAAACACCGACAAGGCATATGCATTGCACGCATCCGCCATGTTCCTCGGATGCTCATCCTCAAACGCCGCACGCACATCGTCGCAAGATGTGTCAGTCTTCTGTCCCCTGACACGTATTTACACCACCCCATTCAGCCTTGTTTACCTACTGCTTCAACAACTCCCCATACCTGTTCTATACGGAGTTGGAGCATTTCTTTGGGTTGATAAAAAGTTTCTTGCCAGAAGAGAAACAACATATTTTCCAAACCTGTTACGTTGATGAGATATGTTCACGAAACAGGGAAAGAGCCATGAAAGCCAGATTCCATATTGATTGCCCAGACCAGCATCTCTATTTCGCATTTTATGCTGACCCACTTACGCCCGTGCCTTGCCCTATGATGCAAGTAGCATTTGAGGATGGTAAGCATTGAGGCAGTAAATGATAGTCTCAATTATGAACATACAGCGTGATGTTGCTAACATTTTTATTAAATAATGTGTAAAAAACACTATGATGTGATAGGAAAACGAAAAGATTTTGTATCTTTGCGACCATAAAGGTGTTGTCAGGCCTTGCGCACGTTAAGCTAATGCCAGTGGGCGGCTGGTGCGACAAACGATTATTCAGAATGGGGAATGCAAAAATAACAGTCAGTTCCGTTTCTCGGAATGGGAGTATAGAGCAAGTCTCCGAGTATGTTAATCATGGCTTTTTAATTCATTCTTAGGTGATTATACACCATAGGGTGATAGTCACCCAAAAATGCAAGCCAGTGACAGGAGCGCGACAGTTCGGGGAAGGCTTGCGCCCGGTGATAGTCACCCAAAAATGCAAGCCAGTGACAGGTAAGAATAGAGGAATATGAAACATAGTTTTGGTGATAGTCACCCAAAAATGCAAGCCAGTGACAGGTTGATTTTGATTATGATGATGGCGGAGAAAGGTGATAGTCACCCAAAAATGCAAGCCAGTGACAGGGGCGGAAACTATAGGCCTATAGAGAAAGTGGGTGATAGTCACCCAAAAATGCAAGCCAGTGACAGGGTCACTTGTCCGAAGTCCTTCAGCATATCGGTGATAGTCACCCAAAAATGCAAGCCAGTGACAGGCAAATGTTTTACACATGTTTTACAAGTTTTGGTGATAGTCACCCAAAAATGCAAGCCAGTGACAGGTGGAGAGCGACGTGCTGATCAAGGCCGACGGTGATAGTCACCCAAAAATGCAAGCCAGTGACAGGTGCTGTGCCTCCTTGCGGTTCAGGACGGTGGTGATAGTCACCCAAAAATGCAAGCCAGTGACAGGAGTCCGCGCATGTCCTGTACGAAGTTGTCGGGTGATAGTCACCCAAAAATGCAAGCCAGTGACAGGCTGCTTGAACTGGATGGCGAAGCCCATAGCGGTGATAGTCACCCAAAAATGCAAGCCTGTGACAGGGAAGAGGAGAACAGCCTGTTGATGGCAGCGGTGATAGTCACCCAAAAATGCAAGCCAGTGACAGGAGCAGGGCGTTCATCAGCCGGTAGAGCCAGGGTGATAGTCACCCAGAAATGCAAGCCAGTGACGGGGGTAACTATGAACCCAAATTAACGAGTAAAGGTGTCCCCCCTGAAGCGTAATTTTTTAAAGCAAAATGAAAGAAGTATTCGTATTGGATTTGCCTTTGCGAGTTGAGAAATATCAATCTGATATACTCAATAAGCGTTTTGAACAACTTCGCCAATTGTACAACTACGTGCAAGGTAAGTTGCTCAGGCAGTACAGATACTTCGAACAAATGAAGGAGTATCAGGCTTGCAAGACATTTAAGGAGAAGAAGGATTTCTTTCGGAATCATCCATTTCATATAAACGGAATACTTGGCAGCAACAAGGAACTTCTTGACATAACTTTTGACGAATACGGCATTAAAGGATTCGTAGAAAAATTGGTACAGAAGGGTGTTGGGACTGATATGACTTATGCTGACCTTGGTTTTACAACTTATATTTTAGACCATTTATCTGCCGGTATTTGGAGTGCTTGGGATAAAATGCTGTATGACTATAAGGCCCGACGGATTTCATTCAAGAAGTATGGCGAGTTGGATTCGTTCTCCAGTAGAAGGAAAGTGGTGCAAGGGAAGGTATATTTTTCGGGAATGGAGTTGCACTTAGACTCGATGATGCTTTCTGTCAAAATGAACGGCAAGGTTGGTAAGGCGGCTAAATTCATCACATTACCAATCTTACACAATCCGAAACATGCCGATTATGAAATGTGGGCACTCAAGGGAGGCTTGGATAGCATAAAAGTTGTTAAGGTTGTTCGGCGTATGGTACGAGGACGATACAAGTACTATCTTCAGATGAGCATTGAAAGTGAAAAGCCATTGAAAGGTAGGAAACTGGGTAAGGGTAATGTAGGTATTGATTTAGGGCCAACTACTGTGGCTGTCTCAGGCGAAAACATAGCCTCTATAGACAAATTAGCATCGAAATGCGACAGCATTGAGACGGAGAAAGCAAAATTAGGACGAAAGATTGATCGTAGTCGCCGAGCAAACAATCCGCAGAATTTCAACGAAGATGGAACGATAAAGCGAGGCGTACGTCTTGTATGGAATGACTCTAAGCGTTATAAGGCATTGCGTGGCGAGATGGCAGAGTTGCAGCGAAGACAAGCTGCCATTCGTAAACAGCAGCATATAGACAGAGCCAACGAGTTGCTGAAAGAAGGAGATATATTTATCGTAGAGAACAACCAAATAAGTGGTTGGACACGAAAAGCCAAGGAAACCAGAGAGGACGAAAGCACAGGAAGAATTCGGAAGAAGAAACGCTTCGGAAAGTCGGTTGCCAATCATGCACCATCAATGTTCGTGAATATTTTGGAGAACAAAGTAAAGTCGCTTGGCGGTCAATTAGTAAAGGTTGATACCCAGAATGCTGCTAGCCAATATGACTTCACTGATGGTAGCTTCACCAAACATGAACTGCAAGAACGCAATGTAACATTATCCAATGGCGACACCCACCAGCGTGATATGCTTGCAGCTTTTAACCTGCAGCATCTGAAATATGACGAAGCAGAAAAGAAGCAATACGACAGAGAAGCGATGAGCAAGCACTACGAGCGATTCTGTGAGTTGGAACAGGCAGAAATTTTACGCTATAAGAATAAAGAAAAAGTTGATGACCGCTCAACAATAGGAGCCAAAGAATTATAATTATGGCGTTTTTATCTTTAACAAAAAGGCTTTCTTATGGCACTATCTATTTCATATTCCAAAGGCGAAAAAGAATTAATTCGCTATTTTATCAAAAGGGGAGATGTGCCATGTTGCCTGTATAAATATCGAACTATTGAAGGAGTTAAGAAACTCATAGAAAGCCACAGCATTTATTTTTCAGAATCACGGGGTCAGTACATGATTCATCAACACAAAGTATAGATTTCCCAAATAATTGATTACTTTTGCAAATAAAACGAGTATTGATTAACTTTGCAAACGAAACGAGATATGGAACAGAAACAAGTAACAGCAGCATACGCAGAAGCGGTTAGGGCAATTAAGGAGGCGATACTTGAAAGTCGCTATCGTGCTGCACGGTTAGTAAACAAGGAAGTACTGGCTCTTTACTATGCCATAGGAGGATACATTTCCGTTCAAAGTAGAGCGGCAAGATGGGGCAGCAATGCTATTGGCACCATCTCTGAATTGTTGCAACAGGAACTGCCTGGTCTGCGAGGCTTCTCCGAGACCAGTATTAAGCGCATGCGTATCTTCTACGAAGCATGGTGCGGTATGTTCGAGAGTCGTCCATCAGCAACGGACGATTTACAAAAGAGCATTATCCCTGTTGGTGACAGCGGGCATATTGAAATTCGTCCATTGTCAACGGACGAATTGACTCCTGAGACATTGGAGGCCTTTCTTGCAGTCGGTTTTACTAACCATTACGAGATATTGGCCCAAAAGAAGGATATGGAGCAACGCTTGTTCTATATCGTGAGCTGCGCAACTGGCTTCTGGAATGGCGAAAAGTTGAAATACTATATGAAAGACGACCTTTTTGCCAAGCGGGGTACTATGCCCAACAACTTTGCAACAACCATTGCAAATGTAGACTTGCGTGGCAAGGCGCTGCATTCTTTCAAGGATGAATACCTGCTTGACTTTGTGAATATAGAGGATCCTGACGAGGCAGACGAACGTGTAATAGAACAGCAGATAGTACACAACATTAAGAATTTTATCATGGCATTGGGAAATGACTTTTCGTTTATGGGCAATCAATATCGACTTATCGTATCAGAGAAGGAGTATTTCATCGATTTGCTGTTTTTCAATCGCCGTTTACAAGCCCTGATTGCTATAGAGTTAAAACGTGGAGCATTCAAACCTGAGTATGCTGGCAAACTGAATTTCTACCTTTCCGCACTCGACGAGTATGTTAAACTACCCCATGAGAATCCTTCTATCGGTATTATTCTTTGCAAAGACAGAGATTCAAAAACGGTGGAGTTTGCATTCCGTGACATCAATAAACCGATGGGTGTAGCCACCTTTCGCACCTCGTCAGAGTTACCTAAGGAATACGAAGGAATTCTGCCTGAACCAGAAGAATTGAGAAAACTAATGTGACATATAACTGACAATAAAACGCATTCTAATTGGGAAATTCAGAAGAAACGATGACCTTTGCACTCGATGATGAGTCATGTGACATGGGGACAGTTCATGAACTGATTCTTTTTCCTAAGCAAATGGTAAGAACAAAAGCGTTATAAGAATATGGCAAACGAAATAGTAGAAGCGAAAGGACCTGCCCAAACGGACAGGTCCCTTTCATTATATCAGAGAGTTTAATTACTCCTCTACAGCGGCCTGCGCGGCAGCAAAGAAATCCCTATTTATAAGGGGTTCCCAGAGGTCATTGTAAACTATATGTAAGTTACTCTCTTTTCTCATATTTTCTTCTATTTACATTTTGCGGCTATAAAGGTGAGCCCTGTTATATATTAAAACTCTCTGCCTGCAAAGGTAGTAAAAATCCCAATAATAACCAAAGATTCCTTAAAAAATTGTCTTTTTATTAAGGAATTGCACTATTATAGTGCATTTTTCTCGAAATTTTGCACTGCTTTAGTGCATTTTTCGTATCTTTGCATCGCAAACGGTAAAAACAAAGCGTATGGTGCTCGACATCTACAAAGGCTATTCAGACCTGAGCCGACGGGCACCCATCTTCATGATGCAGGGACTCAGTTTCAGAGAGTACCTGGCTCTGTTTCATGGCATTGAGGTGCCAGTATATATCCTTGAAGACATTCTCAACCAGCAAGCACGGCTTGATGCGGTCAGCCATCCACTGCCATTGTTCAGGGATTACCTTCAGAGAGGTTACTATCCCTTTTCCGGTGATAGCGATTTCGGAATGCGGTTACGTCAGGTCATCAACCAGACGATGGAGGTTGATATCCCCCAATATGCCAACATGAATGCCTCTACTGGCCGAAAGCTGAAGAAGCTGCTGGCCGTCATCGCCCAGAGCGTGCCTTTCAAGCCTGTGATGGATTCTCTGGCTACTGTTATAGGTGTCAGCAGGAACGTGCTACCAGATTACTTCCTTTACATGGAGCAGGCAGGCATGATAGGCCAACTACGCGACAACACAGGCGGTATTCGTGGCATCGGTAAGGTGGAAAAGGTTTACCTCGACAACACCAGCCTTGCCTTCCTGATGGGCCGCGAGGCAACTGACATTGGCAATATCCGCGAGACTTTCTTCTACAACCAGATGCGAGTGACCCAGGAGGTCATCAGCTCACGCATCAGCGATTTCGAGATTGACGGCAAGACCTTCGAGGTCGGTGGCAAGAGGAAGGGAAAGAAGCAAATCACAGATGCTGAAGAAGGCTATGTGGTACGTGATGACATAGAAGTAGGCTATGGCAACATCATCCCACTATGGGCATTCGGGTTGAGCTACTGAATTATCTTCAAGCTTCAAATTCGTCGTTTCTTGGCGCATGGCGGCATTCTTGACTATCGGGCGGACAGTTGGCGGTTATAACCACCGAAATGCCGTCAGTGGTCGAATATTTGCGATTTTAAAGAATCACGGGGACTCCTGATTCTTTTTCCTAAGCAAATGGTAAGAACAAAAGCGTTATAAGAATATGGTAAACGAAACAAAAAATAAGCTGGAAACTGATGACATTTTACCCGCTCGTTCATCTTTATAGTAGAAATAAGTATATACTTTAAAGACTATGAACGTAAAAGAATTGGAGCTGTTGGCGGAGAAGAACCGCAAACGGTTGGTTGAGGTGGTGTATGCCGCCAAGGCAGGTCACATCGGTGGCGACCTGTCGTGCCTGAACGTGATGACGGCACTCTATTTCAGTGTGATGAAGAACATCGAGCCGGGTGCTGAGGTGCCTGCTCACGGCGGGCGCGGCATGGGCAATCCGGATCGCGACCGGTTTGTGCTGTCGAAGGGCCACTGCGTGGAGGCACTCTATGTGACACTGGAAGCCAAGGGCTATCTGAAGCCCGAGGTGCTCGACACGCTGGGCAAGTTTGACAGTGTGCTCTCAGGTCATCCCACCATCGAGGTGCCTGGCATCGAGGTGAACAGCGGAGCGCTGGGACACGGACTGCCCATCGGCGTGGGCATGGCCATCGCCGCGAAGATGGACAAGAAGTCGTGGCGCACCTTCGTGATGATGGGCGACGGCGAGCAGGGCGAGGGCTCTATCTACGAGGCTGCTATGGCCGGTGGCAAGTATAAGCTCGACAATCTGGTGGCCATCATCGACCGCAACCACTTGCAGATTAGCGGCAATACGGAGGACGTGATGCCCATCGACAGCATCAAGGAACGCTGGTCGGCCTTTGGCTGGGATGTGAAGGAGATGAACGGCGACTCGATGGAGGACATCCTGAAAACCTTCGCCAGCATCGACTATCAGAACCAGAAGCCCCACCTGCTGGTGTCGAACACCACGAAGGGCCGTGGCGTGAGCTTCATGGAGGGCATTGCCAAGTGGCATCATGGTGTGCTGAACGAGGAGCAGTGCAAGGCTGCCGTTGCAGAAATCAGCGAGCGCATTGCCGCACTGGAGAAATAAGTGTAAATGGGAAAAATAGTTAATAGTAAATCTGTAAATAGTAGATAATAGGATGATTGCTTGTAGAAAACAGTTTACCGACACGCTGCTGGAGCTGGCACGTGAGGATAAGGATATTATAGCCGTGACCACTGATGCCCGTGGCTCGGTGACATTAGGCGACTATGCTGCGGCGCTGCCCGAGCAGTTTGTGGAGTGCGGCATTGCCGAACAGGATGCAGTGGGCATCTCGGCTGGTCTGGCACACTCGGGCAAGAAGGTGTTCTGCTGCGGACCGGCCTGCTTCTATGTAGCTCGATCGCTGGAGCAGGTGAAGGTCGACCTGGCCTACTCCGAGAATCCCGTCACCATACTTGGTGTGTCGGGCGGTGTGGCCTATGGAGCCTTAGGTGCTACCCACCACTCGCTGCACGACATTGCCGTGCTGCGCACCTTCCCCGGCATGACGGTTTGTCTGCCCAGCGACTGGCGTGTGACTAAGAAGCTGGTCAAGCTGCTGGTCGATTTCGATAAGCCCTGCTATGTCCGTGTCGGCCGTGCTGCCGTGCCCGATGTCTATGAGAACGATGACTTCCAGTTTGAGGTGGGCAAGGCCATCACTGTGCTCGACGGCACCGATGTGACCATCGTGGCTACGGGCGAGACCGTCTATCATGCCTGGCAGGCAGGACTGAAGCTGAAGGAGCAGGGCATACAGGCCCGTGTGCTCGATATGTCGTGGATTAAGCCCTTCGATACGGAGGCTATTCTCAAGGCAGCCCGCGAGACAGGGCGTATCGTCACCGTGGAGGAGCACTCCCAGTTTGGCGGATTAGGCGCTATGGTCTGCGAGACCGTCAGCGAGCATCCCGTACCCGTGCGCATCATCGGCATTCCCGACGAAAACGTCGTCCACGGTACCAATGCCGAAATCTTCCATCACTATGGCATGGATGCTGAAGGAATCACGAAGTCAACTTTAGATTTCATCAAATGAACTACATTATATCAATAGACCAGAGTACCTCGTCGACCAAGGCATTGCTGTTTGACGAGCAGTGCCATGTGTTGTCGCGCACCAATGTTGACCATCAGCAGTACTATCCTCAGACTGGCTGGGTGGAGCACGACGCGGAGGAGATTTATCAGAACATGATAGAGGCCATCCGGCAGCTCATTGTTCCATGTTCCGAGTCCAATGTTCAATGTAGCCTGGCCATCACCAACCAGCGTGAGACTGCTGTGGTGTGGAACCGGCTGACGGGCAAGCCCATCAGCCGTGCTGTGGTGTGGCAGGATACTCGTGGCGCGGAACTTTGTCGCCAGCTACGCTCGCAGGGCTATGCCAAGCGGGTGTTCGACAAGAGCGGACTGCTCATCGACCCTAACTTCTCGGCATCGGGTGTGAAGTGGTTGCTCGACCATATTGACGGAGCCCGCGAACAGGCAGAGAAAGGCGAACTGCTGATGGGTACCATCGATACGTGGCTCATCTGGAATCTGACGGGCGGAGCGGTGCATGCCACCGACTATACCAATGCCTCGCGTACCATGCTGTTCAATATTCATACCATGCAGTGGGACGACGACCTGTTGAAGCTCTTCGACATCCCCCGCTCGATGATGCCTGAGGTGCGCCCCTGTGATGCCATCTATGGCGAGACTACCTGCGACGGACTGTTTGCCAGTCCCATACCCATTGCCGGTGTATTGGGCGACTCGCACGGTGCGCTGGTGGGGCAGATGTGCTTCCAACCGGGCTCGGGCAAGGTGACCTACGGCACAGGCTCCAGTGTGATGGTGAATATCGGCGAGAAACCATTGGCAGCTCCGCAGGGTCTGGTGACCAGTGTGGGATTCTCTGCCTTCGGCAAGACCTACTTCGGCTATGAAGGCAATATCTATAGCACGGGAGCCACCTTGAAGTGGATGGCCGACCAGCTCGGAATGGTGGGACACCCCTCAGAGATGGAGGCTCAGGCTACGAGTGTGGCCGATAATGGCGGTGTCTACATCGTGCCCGCCTTCTCTGGACTGGGCGCTCCCTGGTGGAAGAGCGATGTCAAGGGGGCCGTCTTCGGATTGACCTTCGCCACCACCAAGGCACACATCCTGCGTGCCGCCCTGGAGTCGATAGCCTACCAGATCAAGGACCTCATCGATGTGATGTCGCGTGCTACTGGGGGCAGGCTGAGTGAAATCTGCGCAGATGGTGGTCCGACGAAGAATCGCTTCCTGATGCAGTTCCAGGCCGACATGCTCGATACGCCTGTGGTATGCACCGAGGTCGACGATGCCTCAGCCTTAGGCGCTGTCATCATGAATGGCTTTGCGCGTGGGGTATGGAAGTCGTTCGACGCGGTGACGGGCTTCCGCAAGGTTACCCAGGTCTTCAAGCCACAGCCCTCACCAACGAAGGAGACACTCTATCAGGGCTGGCGGAATGCAGTGAACCAACTGATTAAATAAAATGAAACACAGATTAAAGCTTAGAACTAAACAAATATGAAGAACGGAAAGACTTGTTTTGGCGTGATTATCGGAACACGCGCCTATTTCAATTCAGAGTTAGCCAAGGATGTCCGCAAGCAGTTGCTGAAGACACTTGACGAGGGAGGCTATGAGTATGTCATTCTGCCCGAGGATGCTACGCCGACGGGCAGCAGTTCCATTGAGACCCGCGAGGACGGCCTGAAAGTGTCGAAGCAATTCCGCGCACATCGCGACGAGATTGACGGCATCATTGTGTCGCTGCCCAACTTCGGTTTCGAGATAGGCATCATCAATGCCATCAGCGATGCCGACCTGAATGTGCCCGTTCTGGTGCAGGCTTGCGATGACGAGAACGACAAGGTGGACCTCGACTCGCGCCGCGATGCCTTCTGCGGAAAAATCTCCGTCTGCAACAACCTCTATCAGTATGGCATTCCCTTCACCGACACCACGCTGCACACCTACAGCATCTACGACCCCTTGCTGAAGAAGGATATCGACCGCTTTGCTGCCGTCTGCCGCGTGGTCAACGGACTGCGCCACTGCCGCCTCGGCCAGATTGGCACGCGCCCGTTAGGTTTCAATACCTGCCGTGCTTCCGAAAAGCTGCTGCAGCGCTCGGGCATCACCGTCGTGCCTGCTGACCTGTCGGAGATTCTCTTCGCTGCCCAGAAGATCAGCGATGATGACCCCAAGTTCATTGAGATGTGCAACCGCACCTGCAGCTATGCCAAGGTGCCCGACTCGTATAAGGACAAGCTGGCCATCCAGGCTAAGTTCAGTGTGGCCGTGGAGAACTGGATTGAGGCCAACGATGTGCAGGCAGTAGCCATACAGTGCTGGGACTCGCTGGAGCAGAACTACGGCTGTGCACCCTGCGTCACCATGTCAATGCTCTCCGACAAGCTCATCCCTGCCGCCTGCGAGACCGACTTAGCCGGTGCCGTATCCATGTATGCCCTCACCCTGGCCTCGGGCAAGGCTTCGGCACTGCTCGACTGGAACAACAACTTCGCCGAGGACCGCAACAAGTGCGTCTGCACCCACTGTGGCAACTATGCCAAGTCGTTCGTGGGCAACGACGACCTGAAGCTGGGACCCCTCGGTGTGTTAGGACGCACGCTGGGCAAGGTGAAGACCTTCGGTGCCGTCTATGCCAAGGTGTCTGAAGGACCGTTCACCTTCTTCCGCATTTCTACCGATGACCCCAAGGGCTGCATCAAGGCTTACTTAGGCAAGGGTCAGCTCACCAACGACCCCTACGGCATGGATGGCTGTATTGCCGTCACCCAGGTGGACAACCTGCAGAAGCTGATGAAATACATCTGCAAGAATGGTTTCGAGCACCATGTAGCCATGTGCCGTACCGATGTCGTCGACATCCTCAACGAGGCCATCGAGACCTATCTCGGCTGGAATTTATACGTGCACGAGTAAATAAATCGCTAAAAATTTGCAAGATACAAAAAAAGTTCGTACCTTTGCAGCCGTTCAGAGGAATGAGAGACTCCGCAGCGAGTCTCTCATTCTCGTTTTTTAATATTTAAATAGCGTTTATGATTGATAAGAACGTATTGACAAAGGCTGTTGAGGAGTGGTTGCAGAAAGGCGACTACTATCTCGTGGATGTAGAAATGACCGCTGACGACCGTATCGTGATTGAGATAGACCATGCCGACGGTGTCTGGATTGAGGACTGTGCCGACCTGAGCCGTCACCTGCAGGAATCGCTGGGTGACGAGTTGGGCGACTACGAACTGGAGGTGGGGTCTGCCGGTATCGGTCAACCCTTTAAGGTTGTTCAGCAATACCGCAACCACATCGGTAAGGAGGTGGAAGTGCTTGCCAAGAACGGTCAGAAGAGTCAGGGCGTGCTGAAGGAGGTCAGCGACGATGGTAGCCAGTTTGTGATTGCTACCAAGGAGAAGCAGCAGATTGAGGGTAAGAAGCGCCCCCAGCTGGTGGATGTCGACAAGACATTTGCCATTGCCGATGTGAAATACTGCAAGTATCTGTTGGCATTCAAGTAAAAATCAGAAATAAAGAATAATATAATGGTAGCAACAAAGAAATCAAAAGGCCCCTCAATGATTGAGACCTTTCAGGAGTTTAAAGAGACAAAGAACATCGACCGTACCACGCTGGTGAGTGTTCTGGAAGAGAGTTTTCGTAATGTAATCGCCAAGATGTTCGGTTCGGATGCGAATTTCGACGTCATTGTCAATCCCGATAAGGGCGACTTTGAGATTCATCGCAATCGTATCGTAGTTGCAGATGGTGAGGTGAGCGACGAGAACAAGGAGATTGCCCTCAGCGAGGCTCAGAAGATTGAGCCCGACTACGAGGTGGGCGAGGAGGTCTCCGAGGATGTGGACTTCCAGAAGTTTGGCCGTCGTGCCATTCTGAACCTGCGCCAGACGCTGGCATCGAAGATTCTGGAGCTGGAGCACGACTCGCTGTACCAGAAGTATAAGGACAAGGTTGGCCAGATAGTCAGTGGCGAGGTGTACCAGATGTGGAAGCGTGAGATATTGCTCATTGACGATGAGGGCAACGAGCTGCATCTGCCTAAGCAGGAGCAGATACCTTCAGACAGCTATCATAAGGGTGAGACCGTTCGCGCCATTGTCAAGGAGGTGCAGAACGAGAACAACAATCCCCGCATCGTACTTTCGCGCACCAGTCCCAAGTTCCTGGAGCGTCTGCTCGAAGCCGAGGTTCCTGAGATCCAGGATGGTCTCATCACTATTCGCCGTATTGCCCGTATGCCGGGTGAGCGTGCCAAGGTGGCTGTCGAGAGCTACGACGACCGCATCGATCCCGTAGGAGCCTGCGTGGGTGTGAAGGGTAGCCGTGTGCACGGCATCGTGCGTGAGATGTGTAACGAGAATATCGATGTCATCAACTACTCCAGCAACATCCAGCTTTTCATCCAGCGTGCCCTCTCGCCCGCCAAGGTGACCAGCATCACGCTCAATCAGGAAGAGCACAAGGCCGAGGTCTATCTGCAGCCTGAGGAGGTGTCGTTAGCCATCGGTAAGGGTGGCCTTAACATCAAGCTGGCCTCCATGCTGACAGAATACACCATCGATGTCTTCCGTGTGGTCAACGAGAACGAAGCCGATGAGGATATCTATCTGGACGAGTTCGCCGACGAGATTGACCAGTGGATTATCGACTCCATCAAAGGCATTGGCCTCGACACTGCCAAAGCTGTGCTCAATGCTCCGCGTGAGATGCTCATTGAAAAGGCCGACTTGGAGGAAGAGACCGTCGATCATGTCATCGAGGTGCTGAAGGCTGAGTTTGAGTAAATCGTAAATTGTAAATCGTCAAATTGTAAGAGAATAGATGGGTGTAAGATTAAATAAAGTATTATCAGAACTGAATATAGGATTCGAAACGGCTGTCGAATTCCTGAAAAAGCGGAGTGAGCTGGGTGAGATCAAAGACGATGCCACGCCCAACACCAAGATTACCGACGGACAGTATGAGGCGTTGGTCAGCGAGTTCAACTCCGATAAAGCTGTCAAGACGAAGGCCGAACAACTGTTCATCAAGAAGGTGAAGGAGAAGAAGGTAGAGAAAGTGGAGAAGAAGGAGAAAGCCGTAGCTCCTACCGACCAGTTGCTGGAGCAGCGCCCGCAGTTCAAGGCCGTCGGCAAGATAGACCTTGACGCGATAGGCAAACCTAAGCCTAAAGCAGAGCCCGCACCTGTATCAGCTCCTGAAGCTGAATCCGCACCAATACCAGAAGAACCCGTAGCATCGGAGCCCGCAGAGGTCCAGCCTGCAGAAGTGGCAGAGCCCGAGCCTGCAGAGGTGGTTGCCCAGCAAGCTGAACCCGTTGAGGAACCTGTCGCTCAGGAGGAGCCGGTATCAGAGGTTCCTGCTGTTCAGCAGCCTGCACAGCCTTCATTAGCCAAGACCCCTGGTGATGCCAAGGTGGCTCAGAATGCACCCCAGCTGAACGTGCTGGGCAAGATAGACCTTGATGCCCTCAACCAGAGCACGCGTCCCAAGAAGAAGTCGAAGGAGGAACGTAAGCGTGAGCGTGAGGAGAAGGCTGCCGGCGAGCGCAAGAAGCGCGAGCGCATCCGTCAGGGCAAGGTCGACATCGAAGCTGCTGCCAAGCAGGCCAGTAAGTCGGACAATAAGAACAAGAACAATAACAACAACCGTCCTCAGGGGCAGCAGCAGAACCAGCAGGGCGGTAAGAAAAACAAGAAGAACCGTCCCGTCCAGAAACCGCTTGAAGTGGACGAGGAGGCTGTAGCGCGCCAGGTCAAGGAGACGCTGGCCCGTCTTACCTCCAAGACCAACCAGAACAAGAAGGGTGCCAAGTATCGTAAGGAGAAGCGCGATGCCGTTCAGGAGCGTATGAGCGAGGAGATGGCTGCCGAGGCAGCACAGTCGAAGGTGCTCAAGCTGACTGAGTTTGTCACCGTTTCCGAGTTGGCAACGATGATGAATGTCGGTGTCAATCAAGTCATCGGAACCTGTATGAGCATCGGTATCATGGTCAGTATCAATCAACGTCTGGATGCAGAGACCATCAATATCGTGGCTGACGAGTTTGGCTTCACTACGGAGTATGTCTCTGCCGAAGTGCAGAATGCCATCACTGAGGAGGAGGACGACGAGAACGACCTGCAGAGCCGCGCACCCATTGTCACTGTGATGGGTCACGTAGACCACGGTAAGACCTCGTTGCTCGACCATATTCGCAACACCAATGTCATTGCTGGTGAGGCCGGTGGTATCACCCAGCACATCGGTGCATACAATGTGAAGCTGAAGGACGGCCGTCGCATCACCTTCCTCGACACCCCTGGACATGAGGCATTTACCGCCATGCGTGCCCGTGGTGCTCAGGTGACCGATATCGCAATCATTATCATTGCTGCCGACGACTCGGTGATGCCTACCACCAAAGAGGCCATTGCCCATGCGCAGGCAGCCAACGTACCGATGGTGTTTGCCATCAACAAGATTGATAAGCCAGGAGCCAACCCCGACAAGATTCGTGAAGACCTGGCCAATATGAACCTGCTCGTCGAGGAGTGGGGCGGTAAGTACCAGTGTCAGGAGATTTCGGCCAAAAAAGGTCTTGGTGTTGACGAACTGCTGGAGAAAGTGCTTCTGGAGGCTGAGATGCTCGACCTGAAGGCTAACCCCAACCGCAAGGCTACTGGTTCAATCATTGAGTCGTCACTCGATAAGGGTCGCGGCTACGTGTCTACCGTCCTCGTCAGCAATGGTACACTGAAGGTAGGCGACATCGTAGTGGCCGGCACCAGCTATGGCCGCATCAAGGCCATGTTCAACGAGCGTAACCAGCGCATCGAGAAAGCCGGTCCTGCCGAGCCCGCTATCATTTTGGGACTGAACGGAGCACCCACTGCCGGTGACTCCTTCCACGTGATGGAAACCGAGCAGGAGGCACGCGACATCACCAGTAAGCGCATGCAGTTGCAGCGTGAGCAGTCGTTGCGTACCACTACCAAGCTGGGTCTCGACGAACTCTCGCATCGTATTGCCCTGGGCGAGTTCCACGAGCTGAACATCATAGTCAAGGGTGATACCGACGGAAGTATTGAGGCACTTTCCGACTCGTTCATCAAGCTTTCTACCGAGAAGGTGCAGGTCAATGTCATTGCCAAGGCCGTGGGTCAGATTTCAGAGAACGATGTCATGCTGGCCAGTGCCTCAGAGGCTATCATTGTAGGCTTCCAGGTGCGTCCCTCTGGCGAGGCACGCCGTCTGGCTGAGCGCGAAGGTGTCGAGATCAATACCTATAGCATTATCTATGATGCCATCGACGAGGTGAAGTCTACGATGCAGGGTATGCTCGACAAGGTGAAGAAGGAGATCGTTACCGGTGAGATTGAGGTCAAGCAGGTGTTCAAGATTTCGAAGGTGGGTACCGTTGCCGGCGGCTTGGTTGTCGAGGGTAAGGTACACTCGAAGGACAAGGCCCGTGTGGTTCGCGACGGTATCGTCATCCACACAGCCAACATCGATGCCCTGAAGCGCTACAAGGACGATGCCAAGGAAGTGGCCACCGGTCTGGAGTGCGGTATCTCGCTGGTCAACTTCAACGATATTCAGGTGGGCGACATCATTGAGACCTTCACAGAAATCGAAGTAGAGCAGAAACTCTGATTTTTATTGGTACAACGGATTAAACGGATTACACTAAAAAAAATACTGAAATCCGTACAATCCGTTGTTGAAAGAATATGGAGAAGAATACGAATAACGAGTACGTCCGTCAGGTGGCCGAGCAGAAATATGAGTTCGGATTCACTACGGATGTACATACTGAAATCATCGAGAAGGGGCTGAACGAGGAGGTCGTTCGCCTCATCTCTGCTAAAAAGGGAGAGCCTGAATGGATGCTCGACTTCCGGCTGCGCGCCTTCCGCTTCTGGCAGGAGCAGCAGGAGCCGAAATGGGGGCATGTGCATGTGCCCCCCATCGACTATCAGGCCATCTCGTATTATGCTGATCCGACGGCAAAGAAAGCCGACGGTAAGGCGGGTGTGCCCGACGGTTCATCGTCGGCCATCGACCCAGAACTTGAGAAGACCTTCGACAAGCTGGGCATCCCCCTTGAGGAGCGCCTGGCCCTCAGTGGCAATACCGCTGTCGATGCCATCATGGACTCGGTGTCGGTTAAGACCACCTTCAAGGAGAAGCTTCGCGAGAAGGGTGTCATCTTCTGCTCCATCGGCGAGGCCATCAAGGAGCACGGTGACTTGGTGCGACAGTATTTAGGAACAGTGGTGCCCTATCGCGACAATTTCTATGCTGCCCTCAACAGTGCCGTCTTCTCCGACGGTTCGTTCGTCTATATTCCCAAAGGCGTGCGCTGTCCGATGGAGCTGAGCAGCTACTTCCGCATCAATGCACGCAATACGGGACAGTTTGAACGGACACTGATTATTGCCGACGACGACTCCTATGTGTCATATCTTGAGGGCTGCACCGCACCGATGCGCGACGAGAACCAGCTTCATGCTGCCATTGTCGAGATTATCGTGATGGACCGTGCCGAGGTGAAATACTCAACCGTCCAGAACTGGTATCCCGGCGACGAGAACGGAAAGGGTGGTGTGCTCAACCTTGTCACCAAGCGCGGTGATCTGCGTGGTGTTGACTCCAAGCTCTCTTGGACACAGGTGGAGACAGGCTCGGCTATCACCTGGAAATATCCTTCCTGTATATTAAGAGGCGACCGCTCACAGGCGGAATTCTACTCGGTAGCCGTTACCAACAACTATCAGGAGGCCGACACAGGTACGAAGATGATCCACATGGGCAAGAACACCAAGTCGACCATCATCTCGAAGGGCATCTCGGCAGGTCACTCGCAGAACTCCTATCGCGGACTGGTACGCGCCACGTCGAATGCCGACAATGCCCGTAACTACTCCTCGTGTGACTCGTTGCTTTTAGGCAGCAACTGTGGGGCACATACCTTCCCCTATATGGATGTACACAACGATACAGCTATCTTTGAGCACGAGGCCACAACGAGCAAAATCAGCGAAGACCAGCTCTTCTACTGCAACCAGCGCGGCATCTCTACCGAGCAGGCTGTAGGACTCATTGTCAACGGCTATGCCAAGGAGGTGCTGCAGAAACTGCCGATGGAGTTTGCCGTTGAGGCCCAGAAGTTGCTCAGCGTCTCGTTAGAAGGGACGGTGGGATAAAGCGGGCTCGACATGTCGGGGCCCAAATGAAAATAAAAAAAATAACAAGACAATATGTTAGAAGTAAAGAACTTACACGCCCGTATCGGCGAGAAAGAAATATTGAAGGGCATCAATCTGGTAATCAATGACGGTGAGACACATGCCATTATGGGGCCTAACGGCTCGGGCAAGTCGACACTCTCGGCAGTGCTCGTGGGCAACCCGCTCTACGAGGTGACGGAGGGCGAGGCATGGTTTAATGGCAAAAACCTGCTTGAGATGAAACCTGAGGACCGGGCTCACGAGGGACTGTTCCTCTCGTTCCAGTATCCTGTGGAGATTCCTGGGGTGTCGATGACCAACTTCATGAAGGCCGCCATCAACGAGAAGCGCAAGTACCAAGGGTTGGAGCCTATGAATGCGGCGGAGTTTCTGAAGCTCATGCGCGAGAAGCGCAAGGTGGTGGAGCTCGACTCGAAGTTGGCTAACCGTTCTGTGAACGAGGGCTTCAGTGGTGGCGAGAAGAAACGCAATGAGATATTCCAGATGGCCATGCTGGAACCCAAGTTGAGTATTCTCGACGAGACAGACTCAGGACTGGATGTCGATGCAATGCGTATTGTTGCTGACGGTGTGAACAAGCTTCAGACACCCCAGACGTCGTGTATCGTGATTACCCACTACGACCGCTTGCTTGAGATGATTAAACCTCAGTTTGTGCATGTGCTTTACAAGGGTCGCATCGTCAAGACTGGCGGTCCTGAGCTGGCCAAGGAGATACAGGAGCACGGCTACGACTGGATCAAGGAAGAGATAGGAGAGGAATAGTCTGCCAGGCAGAAATGAGTAATGAAAAGTGAGAAATGATGATTAGTTCGAGCGAACAACAATATATTGAGCTATACCAGCAGGCGAGGCAACTGATCTGTCAGCACTCGTCGGAGGTGATGAACGCCCAGCGCGATGCGGCCTACGAGCGCTTCGCGCAGATGGGGTTCCCTACGCGTAAGGTTGAGCGTTATAAATACACCGACATCCAGGCACTTTTTGCACCCAACTACGGACTCAACCTCAATCGGCTGAACATCCCTGTCGATCCCTATCAGGCGTTCCGCTGCGATGTCCCCAACCTGTCCACCTCGCTCTATTTCGTGGTCAACGACCAGTTCTATTCGCAGGTGCAGCCCAAGGGCCGTCTGCCCGAGGGAGTGGTCATTGGCTCGCTCCGTGAGCATGCCACCGAACTCTACAATCGCCTCGCTGCCCAAAGCGACGATGCCGTGAGTCATCTCAACACCATGCTCGCACAGGACGGACTCTATGTCTATGTGCCCCGTGGTGTAAAGGTCGATCGTACCATTCAGGTCATCAATATCCTCCGTGCCGATGTCGACCTGATGGTTAACCGGCGGGTGCTCATTGTCTTGGAACCTGATGCCGAACTGAAGATGCTCTTCTGCGACCATGCTGCCGACGACCGCCACTTCCTGGCCACACAGGTCATCGAAGCTCATGTGGGCGACCGTGCCTCCCTCGACCTCTATTGTCTGGAGGAGACCCATGCCAAGAATGTCCGCCTGAGCAATGTCTATATCGACCAGCAGAGCGACAGTCATGTCAATCATAATGTCATCACGCTCCATAATGGTATCACGCGCAACCGTCTCGACCTCACCTTCTCGGGCGAGGGAGCCGAGTGTCAGTGCTATGGCTGCGTGATAGCCGACAAGCAGCAGCATGTTGACAACAATACGCTCATCACCCACCGCGTGCCCCACTGCACCTCGCAGCAGCTCTATAAGTATGTGCTCGACGGGCAGGCTACAGGAGCCTTTGCAGGACGAGTGCTGGTGGAACATGGTGCCCAGCAGACCTCATCACAGATGACCAACCAGAATCTCTGTGCTACCCGCGAGGCCCGCATGTACACCCAGCCCATGCTCGAAATCTATGCCGATGATGTGAAGTGTGCTCACGGCTCCACCGTGGGTCAGCTCAACGATGCAGCCCTTTTCTATATGCAGCAGCGCGGCATCTCGCTTCACGAGGCGAAGATGCTGCTCCAGAATGCTTTCATCAACGAGGTTATAGACAAGATGGAGCTGATGCCGCTGCGCGACCGTCTGCACCATCTCGTTGAGAAGCGCTTCCGCGGCGAACTCAACAAGTGTGAAGGGTGCAGATTGTGTAAGTAAGAGGTGAGTGGTAAGTGGTAAGAGGTGAGAAGGAAGAGATATGGAGCAGGAACAGAAAGACGAGCTATATATGCGCAAGGCGCTTGCTGAGGCACGACAGGCCTTCGACGAGGGCGAGATACCTATTGGTGCCGTGGTGGTCTGTCAGGATCATGTCATCGCCCGTGCCCACAATCTCACCGAGACCCTGCACGATGTGACGGCGCATGCCGAGATGCAGGCCATCACCGCTGCTGCCAACGAGTTAGGAGGAAAATATCTTTCCGACTGCACGCTCTATGTCACCGTCGAACCTTGCACCATGTGTGCCGGAGCCTTGGGGTGGAGCCAGATTCCGCGTGTCGTCTATGGTTGTCGCGATGTGAAGCGGGGCTTCAGCGACTATGCTCCGCGGGCCTTGCATCCGCGCTGTAGTGTCACCGGCGGTATCCTCGAAGACGAATGCCGGCAGTTGATGCAGGACTTTTTCCAGCAGAAGCGATAGGGTAGGGAAGAAGGGTATTCAAAACAATCCGTTTTTCTTTAGCGGCCCACTGTTGCCCACTTTGTTATCGTCGGGCGCGATGGGCATCCGGACAGCACCTGTGGAATCTTCTGTGCCGATGCACCGCGCGAAACACTGCGGCTGGCCGACAGGTAGTCTTCGAGCTTTGGTCCGTTAAGCATCGCACAGTAGTAGAGCACATGGCGCATGCGGGCAGTCTGCTGCTTGGAAAACACATTGCTCAGACAATAGGCATAGTCCATGATATTGTCGGCATTGAACCACGTGTTCGAGATACAGTCCAGTCGGTTGGTCAGGTCTATGAGGTTGAACTGATAGTCCGGGTCTGCCTCCAGCTGCTCCTTGATACGCTGCTCCAGAGTCTCCAGATACCAGGGATAGTTGCTCAGCTTTGTGTCACTGCAGGCATCGTCCTCCTCGCAGCCGTTCTCCGAGAAGGTGTGTAGCAGTCCTAAGTAGTGCCCCAACTCGTGCGCCACCGTCACCACCACATCATCCTGCATGTAGTATTTGTCCGACTCCGAGTAGATCGACTCGTTGTTGATGCAGCAGCCCCAGGGCGTACTCACATGCGTGTAATTCTCCAGTCCGTCCTGTGTGGCCAGACTGTCCAGCGGATGTCTCTTCGGCATCATCGGCAGGGGTGAGATGCCCAGCACGTCTTCACCATCACCGCCAAACTTGAACGTATAGAGGTTGATGAATCGCTTGTAGTTCTGTCCAAGTTTTGCATACGGCTTTGCACTGGGGTCATCCGACAGAAAGACTTCCGGATCAAAGTCGTCGAAGTCTACCTCATGGCGCATCACGCCGGCTTCCTCCAGTTCGTTCCCGTCTTCGTCGTACTTCGCCATCTCAAACTGCACCTTCACACCATTGTCGCTATACAGCTTGTTCACCTTCTTGATAATCTCTGCCAGCCTGCCCTTCTTCACATACTGCTTGTCGTCGTTGCGGTCTTTCCACAGAACATGGAACACCACAGGCAACTTGTATTCGTAGTTGTCCACCGACCCGCTGTAGGCAGGCTGCTCCAGGCGGATGGTCTTCGTCTCGCCGCCGCTGGTCACCTTTAACTCTCCGCTCCGTGCCGTATCTGTGATGTTGGGACTCACCCAGAGCACCAGCTTGTCATCGGCATCGCCCGACGACTTCCAGGGCTCACACCAGCCCACATTGCTCTTCGCCGTCCAACGGCTCTTAGCCGTCATTTCCACCTGTTGTTCGGTGACGGTAGCATCCCATGAGTATTTCTCTGTTGATACCGTGATGGCAGCCTCCTGCTTAGTATTAGGTGTACTGTCATCCGTTCCGCAACCGGCCATTGCCAGCAGCCCAAGCATAAAGCATACTATTTTTTTCATCATGCTGCAATTTTTCTTTTCCTCCTGGTTCCTTGCTTCAGTACCCCGACCGCGAATCGAACGCGGAACTAAGTCTTAGGAGGACCTTGTTATATCCATTTAACTATCAGGGCAAGCGTTTTCGCCTGCGAAGGTACGAAAAAAAAATGGACTGACCAAGCAGTCAGCCCATTTTTTATTCTCAAGAGGGGTATTTCAATGTCCAATGCCCGATTTGCGTTTCTCGGTTATTTCTTTTCACTGCACTGATGGGGCTTGGGCAGTTTGGCCTGGATGCCTGCCTGCTGGAGAGCCGCCAACAGCTGTTCCTCGGTGATTTCCTGGTGATGATACTTCACGGCTAGCGACTTGCGCATGCTGCTGACATTGGCATCGTGGACACCCTTGATGGCCTTCACGCGGTCAATGGTCTGCGGGATGGCCTGGTCGGCAGGGATGAGGAAGTAGGCGTATGCCCCCTTGCCACAGCGGCAGGCTCCTACAGGTGTGTAGCCGATTCGGGTGATGAGGGCACGGATGCTGTCAGTTGTCTGCTGGCTGCCGTCAAAGCGAACGGTGATGTTATGGTGGCGGATGTCGGCCTCCATGCTGTCGATGCCCGTCTGGCGGAGCAGTCGGCCGCGGATGCGCTTCGCACACTTCTGGCAGTGCATGTCATCGATGTGGAAGAGCGCTTCCTTCGGTTCTCCAGAGAGCATCGTGACTTCAATGCAGCGCTTGGAGTCGAGCAGTCGGCGTGCCATCTGCTGAACCTTGTCGGCAGTCATCTGCTCCACCATCTGGCAGTATCCCAGGTCGAAGTCGGCACTGTCGTCCAGCTCGTGCCAGATGACATAGTCCCAGTAGCCGTCATCGATGGCAAGCTGCGCATACTGCTTGGTGAGATACTGGCGTACCTTGTCCATGCTTGTGGCTGCTGGACCGTTGTCGGCAATGTGCTGAAGCTGCTTGTAGATGATGGGGTTAAGCTCCTTGTAGCGCGTAGGATCGGCATTATACGAGATGCGCAGCGATGCATTGGGACGCTCGTCGCGGTCGAGGTCGAAGTCTACGCTCACACCATAGGTGCCGCCCTTCTCCTCGCGCACGGAGTCGGTATAGGCGATAGAGAGGCAACGCTTGAGGAAGTCCAGTTCCAGATCGCTCTGCGGGGTGAAGGGCACGTCGGTGGTATAGTAGATGCTGACATTGGCCAGCGGGGTGGCCATCGGCTTGCGGAATACATGGGTAGATGCTCCGTCTATGATACGGGGTATGCGGCTCCAGTCGGTGGTCTCGTGCTTGCCCGTGGTGGGCAGTGTGGCGAGATACTGGCAGAGTAGGGGGCGCAGTTCGTCGAGCGACACATGACCGATGATGACGGTCTTGAAGTTCGAGGCATCACTGAAGCGCTCCTTGTATATCTGGAAGATACGGTCGTAGTCGGCACGGTCAATGACCTGCTGTGTGACAGGCTCCATGCGCGGATGATGTTCGTAGAGGATGGCACGTATCGAGTCGTTGTAGTCGACGCGCGGTGATGCATTGCGGTTGCTCAGGAACGAGCGTGTGCGGTTGATAAGTCCGCGGAAGGCCGTTGTGTCGCGCCGGGGCTGTGTGAAGTAGAGGTAGGTCAGCTCGAACATCGTCTTGATGTCCTTCACCGAACCGCCTCCGCTGATGCTCTGTCCGCGCGAGCTTACCGACGGATTGACGCGTACGGCCTTGCCCGTGAGCATCTTGCGCAGTGTGGTGGCATCAAACTGTCCCACGCCAGCCTCGGTGATGCTGCTCGCGATGAGTGAGAAGTTGGCGATGTCTTCGTCAGGATAGAGCGATGTGCCGCCCTCGGCCTTCATTGTCATCTGCACTTGGTCGGCGGTGAAGTCGGTAGAGCGCACATAGACCTTCATGCCGTTGGAGAGCGTCATCTCGGTGAAGCCGTGTTTAAAGGGCTTCTCGCTGATGATACGCCCGGGCTTGGGCAGCTGGCTGATGAGCTGGTCGGCGAGCTTCTTCTCGGAATATGCTTCGTATTGCTGTTGCTGAGCGGCGAGTACGGTCTGTTCGAGCTGTTCGCCGGTAGGCAGTGTGACACCCTCCTTGTCGGGGGCATAGAGCACACACACCTGGTTTTTGTCACTGATGAGCTCACGGGCAGCGCGGTTCACCTCATCGAGGGTGACCTCGCGGTCCAGTCGTTGCGACAATTGCAGTTCGAACTCCTCCGATACTAACGGCTCGGCGGTCAGGAAGTGGCGCACACAGCGGTTGACGAAGTATCCGTTGCGGCGCTCGTTGCGCTCCTTGTGGCGACGCTCAGCAGCCGTCAGTGTAATCTTCTTGGCGCGGTCGAGTTCTGCCTGTGTGAATCCATGCTGTCGGGCACGCTCCACTGCGGCCACTGCTGCGGTGATGCCGCCTAAGATATCGTCCTGCTTACAGCTCACCGACATGGAGAAAGCCTCCTTGGTGCGGCTGACAAAGAAGGTCGAGGCATGGCCCGAGGCACTGAGAAATGGCGGGTTGGCCTGTTGGCGCAGGTCGCCCAGGCGGCCGTTCATCATGTAGCTGACGAGTCCGTCGACATAGTCGGCACGCAGATACTGCTCCGAGTCCTTCTGGTCATCGGGGGTGGCATCGCGCTTCATATAGAGGTGAGCCATGACAATCGGCTGTTCCTTGTCCTTGAGCACAGCGGTAATCATACGTTCGTTGTCGGGCACGGGATAGTAGATGCGCTCGGCGGGATTGACAGGCTTGGGTATCTGCGAGAAGAGCGCCTTGATCTTCCCTTCCACCTGGTCGACATCAATGTCGCCTACGACAATGATGGCCTGCAGGTCGGGGCGATACCACTTCTGGTAGTAGTCGCGCAGGTCTTGATAGGGGAAGTGGTCAACGATGTCCATCGAGCCGATGGGCAGACAGTCCTCATATTTCGAACCGCGATAGATGATGGGCATCGCGTCTTCTTGCAGTCGTGCCATTGCCATACCGGCACGTCGCGTGCGCCACTCCTCGTGGATGACGCCGCGCTCCTTGTCTATCTCCTTGTCTTCCAACAGTATGTAGTGGCTCCAGTCGTTGAGCACCAACAGACACGAGTCGAGGATGCCCTCGCGCTTCAGCGGTGCCGAACCAATGTGGTAGACCGTCTGGTCCACCGAGGTATAGGCATTGAGGTTGGCACCAAACTTCACACCGATGGTCTCGCACCAGGGCACGATGCCTAAGTGGCCGTCCTTGCCGGAGAAGTGCTTCGTGCCGTTGAAGGCCATGTGCTCCAGGAAGTGCGCCAATCCGCGCTGGCGGGGCTCCTCGAGGATGCTGCCCACGCGCTGTGCAATATAGAAGTCGGCCAGTCCTGCCTCCTTGGCATTATGGCGCAGGTAGTAAGTCAGTCCGTTGTCGAGCCGTCCCACGCGGATGGACGGGTCGGAAGGCAGTTGTGCCGCCGTCCCCAAGGGCAGCAGCACAAGAGCTAAAAGCTGTAACAGTTGTCTTTTCATCTTCATTTCAAAAGCGAGGGCTGAGCCTCGGGGGTGAAGTCGTTGGTCGAGTTGTTGGTGTCCACATATTTGCCGTTGGCATCCTGCTTGCGGATGACCGACTTGTTGTAGCGGGTCTGGTCGCGGTCTACCTTGCCGCAGTAGGTCCAGCCGGCATCGAGGGCCGACGAGGTGACAATCCACTGGAACTCAGACTCGACACTCAGGTTGACGGCATCGAGTATCCAGCTGTTGGGCACCTTGTAGGTGTCGGTGGACATGGGGAAGGAATACTCGTTGAAGGTAAAGGTGTACTCAGCGGTATAGGCATAGTCCTTCAGCCATGTCTCCTTGTCACCCGGCATTTTGGCAATGGCATACGAGTGGTAGCCGCGGTTGTGGAATCCGAAGATGCTGGCGGTGTAGCAGTACCACTTGTCGAGGTTGGGTGCCTTGCCGTCAGGGTCGGTGATATTGGGGTTCGACGATACATCATAGAACTCAAAGTCGGCATTGCTCAAGTCGATGGAGTTGGCATTGGCTTCCTTGTGGTTGATGGCATTGATGGCCAGGGTGAGGCTCTCACCGGGAGCTACGGCCACGCTGGTACCGCTGCCGGGAATCATGTAGACGGCCTCCACCGAGAAGGCTTCGTTCATCACGTCAGGTGTATAGTCCTGCTTGTCGGTGGTGAGGAACTGCGACTCGAGCACGGCAATGCTGTCGGCATAGAGTGTGACATCCGAGTTGTTGGTGATGATCATGTAGCCGTCACCGCCCGAATACTGCTTGCCCTCGGGCGTGGTGGTGCCGGTGTAGAAGATTTCGCTGATGACGAAACCACCCTCGGCCTGAAACGAGTTGACGGCCATCTTCAGGGTGTTGCTCTTCTCAGAGACGCTCACACCGTTGTTCTGCACCTCAAAGTCGGTGGTGCCGGCCACTCCGCCTTTCAGGAACGAGATGTTACCCTTGGCCGAAATGTTATAGGAACCCTCCTCCAGTTCAGGGATGGTAATCACATAGTTGTTGCCATTTTTGGTGGGGGTGGTCAGCGTGGTCACCTTGCCGCTCTGCACGTTGGTGGCGGTACCCGAGAAGCTGTTGAGCACCACATCGCTTACATTGATGGGCATCTCTAAGGTCACGGTGCCGTTTTTCACGATGGTGGGACCGTCGTCTTTACTGCAGGATACGAAAGCTGCACTCACGGCGAGGAGCATCAGGGCGCTCCGGAAAATGTTCTTTCTCATTGTTGTCTTGTTTTTTTGTTATTATTATTTTTAGTGATGATAAAAAAGTTACTAAAACGTGATACCCAGCATCAGCGAGGCCGACAGCCGGGTGGCCGATGCCGAGGAGGCGACGAAGCCCCCGGCTACCTGTGCAAAGAGCGCATAGCCCTGCATGCGATAGTCACCGCGCACCCGCGCCGACAGTCCGCCGTAGTTGGCCTTGGCAAAGTCGTAGGTGTGGTGCATCAGCCGGGCGATGGCGGGCTGCATGTCGGCAAAGGGCATGGCCATCTCGTCGCTCACGCGTGCCGCATAGAAGCCTTGCATACGGGCGGAGAGCAGCAGGCGGGCAGAAGCCTTGACGAATCGCTCGCCCTGGAGCTGTCCGTAGAGGTGGGCCGCCTTCAGCCGGCGGTTGGGATAGACATACTCCTCACTGTTGCTGCGATAGCCCATACACGCCTCGGCATGCCATGCAGGGGTGCCGTAGAGTGCCGTCAGCGATGTAGTCAGCCGGTGGTTCTTATACATGGTGAGCACCCCCATGTCAGGAAACGACGAGGTGGCCGAGGTTCCGATAATGTGCTCATCTCCACTGCGCTTCTGGTATTCCACATGGGCGAAGATGGCTAGCCTGTCTTCACGCTCGCGCTTCCATCCTGCTACACCTTGAATCTCCTGTGTATAGAGGTCGGTAAGCGGGAGCGTATAGTTTTCGACTATCAGACGGTGGTAGCGGTGCTGGCCCCATGTCAGGTGGCCGTAGAGTCCGCTGCCCCCCTGCGGCTCGGCATCCAGCATCAGGCGCGTGCCGCCGCCCTCATAGTGCAGTGACCGCTTGTCACCCGAGAAGCGTGCATACTCCGTGCCTAGTCCCGTCATTTGATATTCGGGAATGACTCCCAGCTCGCGATAGAAGTCCACACTGTTGCGCTGCTTGTAGATGTTGCCCTCGAAAGCGGCAGCCCAGTAATAGCCCCGGGTCTCGTATCCGGCACCGAAGCGGAGGGTCAGTTCGTTGACAATGCCTCGCATGCGGGGGTCGACATCGCGATATTCGTGATCGGCCCGGAACAGCATCTCGGCTCCTAAGAGCCAGCGGCCCAGATGGGTGGCATAGCCTCCCTCGAAGCGGTACCGTTCCCGCTGGGTGTCGCCCCCTAAGGTGTCGGCGAGCACATACGGCTGCAACAGCCGGTAGTCGGTGGTAGAGTTCCACGTTATATCGTGCTGTTTGCCGTTCAGATAGGAGGCGTGTCCCCAGACAGCAGTGCGGTCCGACAGCCGCAGGTAGGTGTCGACATTGGCCGAGGGCAGCAGATGGCCCTTGCCTTCCTGTGGTACGAAAGCCTTGTTCGCGTGCTGCCAGTCGGCTTCGACATAGAGCTGTGAGAACGACGAGGCGAAAGCCGTACCGTGCAGGGCGGGATTCTGTCGGTGAGGGGCACCGACGGTCTGCCACATGTCGGTATGCTCCTGGAGGGCAGCCACACTGTCACTGCGTGTCGCGCCGCCCTGAGCGGCTGCAGATAGCGTGAGCATCAGCATCGATAGTATCATGTAGTGTCGTCTGTTCATCATTCCAAGAATATAATATCCAATACTGCCTGATTGCTGCCTTTCTTGTCCAAGGCTATATAGTCGCTGTGGGCACGCATGTGCCTGGTGTAGACCTCGCCGCGGGCATTGCGGTAGCGTACCAGTCCTTCTACATCGGCACTGTAGCTGCTGCGGAGCAGTGTCAGGTGCAGGGTGGCTACATCAAAGTCTGATGTCGTTGTCACCTGCTTCGAGTTGAGGTTAGTCAGGCTGGCTGTACCCTGTATGCGCTCAATGGTCACCGTGTCGCCGGCCGAGAGGGTGATGTCGGCAGCGGCAAAGATGTCGTCCTCGTCCTGATGGCAGGCACTGGCGGCACAGCAGCCTATCACACCTATTACTATATATAAGATTCGTTTCATATTTTCACATTCATTTCGAGTCCAAAGTAGGCAGTCACCGAGCGGCGGATGGTTACCCCGTTGCTCTCATAGTCGGGGGTATAGTCCCATATCTTGTTGCAGAACATGGCAATGTTCAGACGGTCGCGCAGCAGCTTCTTCGTGACTTTGAAGTTCAGGTTCATCGACATGGGCACGCGCTGCTTCTCAAACACCTCGTCTGAGTTTTTCCGCACCAGCCAGCGCAGGTAGGGGTCGCTCTCGTCGCCCTCCTGCCAGTCGTGTACAGTGCCGTCGGGGGCGATATACTGGTCGGGGTAGTTGCTGATGGCATTGCGCTGCGAGGTGGTGAACCACAGGAACTGTGCCGACACTGAGAAGCCCAGACGCAGCTTGGGCACGTCGGTGTCCAGGGTGAAGTTAGTATTCATGCGCTCATACACATTACCGCCATCGTCCTTGTACAGACCGACATATTGTATCTGTTCACCGTCGACCACCTGCGAGGGCCTATAGGTCTCGGTCAGCGAGTTGCGATAGGTGGTGCGGAAGTAGGCACCGTTGACGGTGAGTCGGGTCAGGATGATGGGGAAGCGCTTGGTCTCTAGCGTGTATTCCACACCCTGTTTCAGCGTCTGGCTTCCGTTGGTATAGATGCTATAGCCCAACAGTTCCTGTCGTTCCTCATAAGGGAGCAGGGCCACGTCGGGCTGGCTGGTCAGTGTCGCGGCATCAATGCCCGAGGTGTCGTAACGCTTGAAGCTGTATGGCTGGTAGCTCGACTGCGTACGGAAACCGGAGGTCATGTTCTCACGGAAGTAGGTGACCGAGAGGCGGTTGCCGCCGACGTTGATGTCGGCCGAGATTTCCCACTTCTTGTTGCAGGCGGGCTTCAGCTCTGGATTATGGGGGTCGCGGATGTAGGTCATCAGTCGGATGCGGCGGTAGTCGGGGTTGTCGTGATAGTAGTTCAGCTCTACCAGGTCCATATACACCTTGTCAGGGAACAGCTGCTCCATGGTGGGGTTCTTGGTGTGCATGCCCCAGCCTGTAGAGAGACGGACGAAGGTCGGCAGCCCGCATAGTCCGAATCTGGGGAAGTTGAAACCTACGTTGAAGCGGGGGTCGGCATAGAACTGTCCGTGCATGGCATAGTCGGAGGGCAGTCCCGGCATGGTGGCTGCACGCACCCCAGCCACCATCTCCAGTGATCCGCCCATCATGGGCACCTTGAGATTCTCTTCTGCATAGAATGACAGGGTATGGTTGGCAGGAATGTCCGACAACTTGCGCTGGCGTGCCGACATGCCCGGGTAGAGTGGCAGCAGGGGATTGAATACCTGGCCGTCACCATAGTTCTTGTCCATGTTCCAGTCCGCACCTATCAGCAGGCTGTTGGCCAGCAGCCGGCTGGGCACCTGCAGGGTGGCATTGGCTTTCAGGAAGAGGTTCAGCGGCTTGCCGTCGGCACTGTGTGAAGCGGTATAGGTATAGGGCAGGATGACGGCATCGCTCTCGCCCTCTTCACGTGTCGTTGCGGCTATCTGCAGGCGCTGCAACTGGGTCAGCCGTGTGCGCTCTATCAGGTCGTGCTCATAGGCTGCCGACAAGGTCAGGTTGGCCGACTTCAGCCATTGCTGCCGCTTCGTCTTCAGTTGAAGGGCAGCCATCAGCGCTATGCGGTTGTATTGCGACTTATAGCTGTCTTCTGCATGATTGTTCAGGTCGGGGTCTTCCTTATCATTGTCGAACGAGCCCGTATAGTCAGCATGGGTCGAAAGCCCCAGACTGTAGCCGGCATGTTCCCATGTCTTGTGCAGTCGGGCTGAGAAGGTTACGCGCCGATAGTTCTCCAGCCGGTTGCGGGGGTCGGCCTTGGCATCTAAATAGTCGGCACTCAAGTTCAGGCTCAGCCGGCGCTCCTTCCATTCCAGTCCCTTGGCGGCATAGAACAGCTTGGAGCCCATGTCGGCCTTCAGGCGGAAGTTCAGGTCGTGACCGCCCTTCTTGCGCTCTATCTTCACCAGTCCGCTGGTCAGGTCGCCATACTCCACCGACGGGATGCCGCGCACCACCTCGACACTTTGTATCTCGTCCGTCGAGATGCTGCGCATGTCGACACCGCTGTTGGTATAGTCGCGTGTGGTGGCCTGCGTGTCCCAGGCACCGCTCAGATACTGCATATTGCCGTTGGTAGATATCGGGGCTCCGTCCATCACAAACTTCGTGCCCAGCGACGAGGTGGCATACTGGCCTCCACCCTGTGTGGCCTCGCGCAGGCTGATGGTGTTGGGAGCCGACAGGGATGGGTTCTGAGCCCGACCGCCTGGCAGCAGCTCCAGCAGGTCGGTGAAGCTCGACGGCTGCAGGTGCTCCATGGCATGGCGCTCAATCTTTGAGGCGGTGGCCAGCCCGTGGCTCTCCTGAGCCGTCACCACCACCTCGCCTATCTTGCTAATCTCCGACATCAGCTGGTAGTGGCCGTCCTTCGTCGGAGCGGTGACAAGCGTCTTATAGCCAATATAGCTGATCCTCAATAGTGAGTAATCGTTTTTAGGTATCTGGAAACGCCCGTCGGCTCCTGTCACGGCAAGAGGCTTGCCTTTCTTGCCGTCGGCAATGGTGGCTCCAATGATGGGCTCATGCGTCTCGCCGTCTGTCACCAGACCGCGCAAAACCGTTTGTGCCACAGCAGTTTGTAGGAATATCAGCAACAGTCCTATAGAAACAGTTCGTAGATTTTGCATTCATCTTTCAATTTATGTGCAAAGGTACTACGATTTGTAGGAAAACGCAATACCTACTTTTTGTGATTTGGAAAACTTGATTAGTGCATGTTCGCAAAAAAAACTTGCATTATTCTTGCATTTCGGCTTTTTATTTTGTATCTTTGCAGCGTCAAAGACGCTTACGCAGTGACGAAGTGACGTCACTTAATGGTCACTACAATGGTTGACTACCGATGACAGTTTTGGCAGATTTGACAGATTTGACAGAAAAATCCCAAACCCCTCGCGTACCGCGCGCATGTGCGGTACGCGCGTATTTTTTCTTTTTTTTACTGTCAAATCTGCCAAATCTGCCAAAATAGTCAAGAAATACAGAAGTAAAGAGTCGTCAATCTGAGTTAACTCAAATCATCGATTGAGTTAACTCAAACGATCAATCGAGTTAACTCAAATTGGGTACCCCCCCTGCCTGAATACTGATGGAACACAAAGACAGAGAGTCCAGGATACTGAACAGTTGATACTGCATCAGCCCAACATCGGTATAATCGACCCGCTTAGCAGGCTGAAATTGTTAATGCTTCCGCCGTGCCGCTATTGTTGCTGTTGGCGCTTACGTTGTTGCTTCTCGAGCTTCTTGCGCAGCTTGGCCTCGGCCTTGCGCTGCTTCTGGCGGGCCTTGAAGTCGTTGTAGACATTGAGTGCTCCCGGATAGCCGGCTCCTAAGGCGTGACGATAGCTCCAGTCGGCCTCGTCGTAGCTGCCGAGCTTCTCGAACGACACTCCCATGAAGAAGTAGAGGTCGGCGGTGTGGTAGCGTGTGCTCAGGGCACTGTCACCATATTGTACGGTCTTCACCGCATCGCCGTCCTCATAGGCATCGTAGGCCAGGCGGCAGAGGCGCTTGAAGTTCTCGCGCCGTGCTATGGAGTCTTCGCGTGACTCATGGGTGATGGCGGCATCGTCGACATTACGGGTGCGGGTCCAGTAGACTCCTCCGCCTCCGCTGAAGTTCGGATCGGCTGCTACGGTTCCATATTTGTTGTTCTCTTCCTGTGAGCGCAGACCCTTATGATAGTGGGTCTCCTGTGCGAGCAGCGTGCCTGTGACGGCTAGCAGCAGGGTTGTCAGAATCTGTTTCTTCATCTTTTGGCTTGTTTTTGTTTGTTGTCCTTTATACGCACCAGCTTTCTCGATGTTAAGTGCAAAGTTACGATTTCTTCGCTGTATAGACGCTTAATGATGTGGCGAGATTACAGCGGCTTATGCTTTTTTAACGGTTTTTCCCCGTTTCCTTTGGTGTTGTCGCCAAAAAATACTAACTTTGCAGCGTTTTTTACATATAACATATAATAATAAGGAAATAAAACGATGCAGAACGAACAGAACGCACAGGGACAAATGCAGATAGAACTGCCACAGGATGTGGCTCAGGGTGAGTATGCTAATTTTGCCATCATCACGCATTCGAGCAGTGATTTTGTCATCGACTTTGCAAGGGTGTTGCCTGGGGTGCCGAAAGCTCCAGTGAAGAGTCGTGTGATTCTTGCGCCAGAGCATGCCAAACGGCTGCTTGTCGCCCTTCAGGAGAACATCATACGCTATGAGAAGGAGTACGGACCAATTCGCATTCCCAGTCAGCAAGAGCCCATCAGTCCCTTTGACCTCCCTCAAGGTGAGGCTTGATACCCTTCAGTTGTGTTACAAGAAAGCTATCCTATATTAAAGAGCCCGGCTCCAGGAACTGTGCTCTATCCCTTTCGTGAAGGCTGCCACCATGAGGTGGGCAGGCTGAAAGCCCGTTTCTGTCAGTGGCTGGGTGAGCAGATGCCTGAAGGGGTGATGTTCAGAAACGATGTGGGCATCTGTGTGTCAGACCGGTTGCCGCTGATCTGTCCTGATCTGGTTGTCCTGATAGAGGGTCGT
>JAEEGJ010002805.1_pt1 | contig 77817 bp, 59 predicted proteins | sample 8958761 | NCBI WGS metagenome assembly JAEEGJ01 (sample SAMN16246546, study PRJNA631951) | gut metagenome | biome: gut microbiome; feature: rumen; material: RS-attached | host: Bos | place: Iran: Karaj | collected 2018-10 | reverse complement strand
CCGCTTCTTAAGGGATCGTCACACTCACTGTCCTCAGGGTCCAGAAGCCCGGCTATGGGACTGAGCAGGAACCTGCCGACCGGATATCTGTATTCATATGAGAGAAGCAGCTTGGGCTTTTCGTTCGGGAGATGTAAAACAACAGCAATTGTAACTGCATCCGGCAGCATAGTTTTGAATGTTTCGTCAGATTTTATTGCGACCAGATCTTCAGTATTACGCCTGCTCGAACAGAAGTAATGCTTTCCTTCAAGATACCGATAATCGTAAAGTTTCAGGAACTTTGTTTCATATAAAGTATCCACATTTTCTTTGATCATGTTTGGTTTATCCATATTTATTCCTTATCCTTAGTATTAACTATTTTTTAACCCTGCAGCCGGACGGATGCTATTTCGCGTGTCGGCCAAAAAGCGCATAGATGCAGTCTGGTGATCCGAGCCATAAACGGATGGAACGATTTTACCAGAGTCCTTAGTGAATCATTGACGATCTGAGGTTCATCGATGAGTATCGTAACATGAGGGGTCCAGGGGCGATTGTCAGTGCTTTTTATCTTTATTGCATCATGAAGCTGCAATAATCCAGAAGGGTTCATGTCTGGGCCGCCAAAAAGTACTCTTCCTTCGGCAAACATACCGATATGGCTGATATGTACCGGTATTGAATTAAATATACTCCCGAGCCTCTGCATTTCTTCTACAGCCGCTTTCTCCTCATCCAGATTGAATGTTGCAAGGCTTATATGAAACGGAAGTCCCGGTGTCTGTACCCCCTTAAATCCTGCATCCTGCAGCTCTTTGTACCATCCGGACATAAGCTCCTGTGAATCGTCATCCAAGTCTGCCATCAGAGTTAAAAACTGTTCAGCCATAAAATAGTCCTCCCTTATTGCTTAACCATATAAGAAACAAAATCGATATCCTTGGTCAGGTATTCTTCTGTTTTATTAAGATAAGCCCTGACTGCCGTCCAATCTCTTGTACATCCAAAGAGAGTTTTATACCGACAACCCCATATAACTTCTGCTTATCCTTCGGATAGTATAACTCCATGTCTGAAGGTGAAGCGGATGCGATATCATCTTCGGTATACCCGCATTCAAGCAGAGGAAGCTTTTTATACAGTTCGTCAAAAGTATTAAATACATACAGATCCGTAACCCGGGCTGTTAGTTCATCTTCCTTGTCTTCGGTATTAACAAACGTGATAATATCACCAATACTTATCTGTTTTCTTTTTTCATCGTATAAACGTAGTTCTATAGTCTTTCTGCCTTCCCGGATCATCTTTAACGGAGCAGGCGTCAAGTTCATGATATGCCTTTTCATTTAAGTCGAAAACCTTTCCTTAAACATTACAGCCTGTATAGAAAGCCTACTTCATCATAATCTTTATAACCGATATTTGTAGTATGCTCTCCAATAATTTCTCCACCCATTTTTTCATAAAATTTTCTGGAGGGATAGTTTTCTTTCAAGCACCAGATTATCATTTTCTTTCTGCCCTGTTTTTTCAGATCATCAATAGCATATAAAAGCAGCTGCCTGCCCAATCCGTTTCTTTTTAATTCAGGATCTACATAGAGTGCTACTACTTCGCAGTCTATATCCGGTACATCATTTGTAAATGAATTATCGTTCATATACCAGCAGTAACCGACAATACGCCCTTCAAAAACAGCAACAATATAATCCTTATATTGTTTTCTTCTCCTGTCAGTCAGTGTAACCCTGTCCATATTATCCAGGTGTTCATCACTGACTATGCCTCTATATGCTGTTTGCCAGGATTTTATCAGGATATCCGTAACAGCCTCAGCATCTTCTATTTCCATCCTTCTGATTACAATGTTTTCCATATTATTCACCATCTCGGTTTAATACTTATTTTATATTCATATAACCCGCCTTTTTTATACTTCTTCTTAATATCATACTATTTCATGGTTATAAGCTCATATTGTCTTGTACCAACACCGATTTTTTCCGCATGCTCCAAAGTCTCAGCCCATGAGACATTGGGATTGCTGTTATGCCATACATCTCCATGGTCATGGAAATGCTCACTTGCCATATTATCTCCAAGCTGGCTGTTTCTTATAGGCTCGGCTTTCTGGCAAAGATCCACGCATGCCTGATCGAGAGCCACAGGATCAAAGGAAGCAAGCATTCCTATATCCGGAAGTATAGGTGCATCATTTTCCCCATGACAATCACAGTTAGGTGAAACATCAGTGATGAGACTTATATGGAAATTCGGTCTTCCGCTTACCACTGCAGCTGTATATTCTGCCATCTTCCTTCCGAGCTGCTGTGCGGCATCCCAGTTATTATTTGCTATCGCATCAAAAGCGCAAGCACCTATACAGCGTCCGCAGCCTTTACATTTGGCCGGGTCTATCCACGCCTTGTTCCCGTTGTAGCTTATTGCATCCGAACCGCATTCCTTTGCGCATCTGCGGCAGCCTCTGCACATAGCTTCATTCACATGCGGCTGACCGCTGTTATGCTGATGCATCTTGCCGGCACGGCTTCCGCATCCCATGCCTATGTTTTTGATTGCCCCGCCAAAACCTGCCATCTCATGACCTTTAAAATGGTTGAGGGAAATAAATATATCCGCATCCATTACCGCACGTCCTATATATGCTTCCTTGCAGTATTCACCGTTAGGCACGGGGACAACTATATCATCCGTTCCCCTCAGTCCGTCTGCTATGATTATCTGGCAGCCTGTAGTTATGGTATTAAAGCCGTTTATATTTGCACAGTCTAAGTGTTCAAGCGCATGTTTGCGGCTTCCCGGATATAAAGTATTACAGTCTGTAAGAAAAGGAAGTCCTCCGCATTCTTTTATAACATCCGCTACAGCCTTTGCATAATTGGGTCTTAAGTATGCCAGGTTTCCCAACTCGCCGAAATGCATTTTTATTGCGACGAATTTACCGTCCATATCGATACTTCCTATACCGGCCATCTTTATCAGCCTTTGCAGTTTAACAGTCAGACTGACACCCAGTCCTGTCCTGAAATCCGTAAAATATACTTTTGACTTCTCCATATACTCGTTCTCCTTTTCAATTATTTCTCCTATCAGAAAGCCCCGATTGCAAGCCGCACGATCTCATTTATATGTATATCTACACTGTCAAGACATGGAACCGGACAGTTACCGGGATTAAGCAGAAGCGGCAGTTCTGTACATCCGAGTATTACCGCTTCTATGCCGTTTTCTTTCTCCATCTTTCCGATTATTTTTTGGAACTCCTCAAGTGTGGATTCTTTTACTATCCCTACCTCAAGCTCCTCCAGTATCCTCTTTGCTATGAGTTCTCTATCCGTTTTATCGGGAATAATGACATCTATGCCTGCATTCAGGAAGTCTGTCTTCATATAATCCTGTTCCATAGTAAAGATTGTTCCTAACAAACCGACTTTTTTATATCCTTTTGTCAATGCTTCATTACATACTGCTTTAGGTATACTGATAAGCGGCACCTTATTTTTTTCTATAATCTGATCCAAGACCGCATGCATGGTAACCGCTGTAAGCGATATGATACCGGCACCGCTGTCACGAAGGGTTCTTACTTTTTCAGCCAGATACTCTCCCAGCCTGTCGTATTCATCATTTGATACCATATCCCATGCCTTGCGGAAATCCACACTCTCTATAGTTATTTCCGGCATATGAGCCCCGTGAGTAATCTTATCTATACGTGTATTTAATTCCTTATAGTACATGAGTGTTGATTCCGGTCCTGTACCACCAACTAATCCGATCTTTTTCATAATCATCTCTCCTCGTTTCAGGATCACTTATTAATCCTGATGCATTTTCTTAAAATTTTTATAAGCAGAGCAGATGGAAATGACAGTGTAAATACAATAACAGTAAACAAAAGGCTGTTTTTTATATATACTAAAGAGTCCGCTTTGTCATCAAACGAATAACTGAAAAGTTCAACATACAAACCATGTATCAGATAGAACTCCAGCGTAATGCTCCCCATCAGCTTCAGAAATCTGTTACCGATACGTACCTTCATACCGATCATAAATACATAAAAAACTACAGCTGATGAAAAAATGACTTCTGACGATAAGCATACCATCCGACGCAGAATTTTCATTGGCAGAGCTAAAAACTCCTCATAGTAAGAAAACCTGGCCTGGATAATTGCTTTTCCAAAAAAAGCAATTATTACAGTAACCAATCCCAATATCATATATAAAACATAATGTTTCTTTATATGCTGCACTATCTTAATCTCGTGCATGGCCACAAGTATCCCGATGGGAAAAAGATGTATCGAATTATACCACCATTCCCCCCTCATCCACCAGTCATTATGATTGATGGCCATGCCGAGCAGCTGATATGCAAATGTAAACACCGCTACCGTAACAAATGCCATTTTCTCATTCTTTATATACCTAAATGCCAAAAAAAAGCAAAGGTAAAAGAACGGCATTACGATCACGTACCATGCATTCGGGTTTGATAATTTCAGACCGCTCAGATAGAAAATCCATCTGCCGTCACCCATCGGCTCATGAAGACATAGCCTGACAGCCAAAAATATCCATGCCACCAGATAACCGAGAAAAACAAATGTCAAAATATGATGCCTTAAAAAACTGAAGTTAAGATAGTTTTTCTTGCCCTTGAAGCTCTTGTATAAACCATATCCCGAACAGAAAGTAAAGAAGGCAACCAGTACATAACCTATAGGCACAAAGAACTCCAGTCCACCTGTATAATACTTCCTGTCAATCCATGAAGCACTGTTTTTCTGACCTATATGATGGAACATGATGCATAACGCAGCAAACCCTAAAAGAGCCTTTGTCTGTTCAAGAGAAAGGAATTCTTCATTCCAGCTTTTCCTGCCATATATCCGGCATCCCCAAAACAATATGATCAGCATCACCGGATAAACTATATAGATCATGATATCCTCCGCTCTACTCAAGCACCTTTTTCAGGTCAAGAATAGTAAAACCGTCTTTCTTCGGGCAGCTTTTACACTTTTTAATAAAATCTTCAAATTGTAATGTCGGATAAGCCTGCAGACAGCACGCATATGCACCTGCATCCAATACACTCCTTCCCGAATGATAAGTCATTTAACCCATTACTATTTCATTGTTATAAGCTCATATTTTCTTATCAACAATACTACCTTCAAACAATAAAAGTATACCAATTAACATGGTTTAAGTCAATCAGCACATAAAAAAATCAGACCCTTTCGGACCTGATTTTTATTTACCTTCGTTTTGATTTTACATGTACCTTGGAATTACATCTCTTGATGTAGTCATCTATATCTTTTATCCCGTCGCCGTGTACTACCCTCATGAAAGCTAAGAAATAGCTCATGTCAAAGTTTTTCACTTCGTCGATCATAAGTTCCATGGCGTTTTCCTTGTCAAATGCCGCTCTGTAAGGACGTTCCGAAACAAGCGCCGCGTATACGTCACATATACGCAGGATTCTTGAACCGACAGGGATCATATCACCTTTGATATTGTCAGGATATCCTGAGCCGTCATAGTTCTCGTGATGGTGAAGGATCATGTTGCGGAAATCTTCGTCGCCTATCGCTTTCTCGCTTAAATATTCATATCCGAGAGTAGGATGACGGCGGACGTACTTAATTTCCTCTATTCGTAACACGCCTTCCTTACGTCCGTACAGGTAGTTACTGATCTGAAGCTTTCCTATATCATGCACTATACCGGCTTCAGCCACACGGTTACAGAAATCCTCATCGAATTTCAGTTCCTGTGCCAGACGCAGTGCCAGGTTAGCCACAAGGATGCCGTGATCGATAGCTTCCTCGCTGTCTTCCATGGCGGCTTTTTCAATTTCTTCTATCGCCTCAGGACCGATATCCTCCATATCTCCGAAGGATCGTTCATCGATACTGAAAAGCCCCAGTAATTCTCTACGTCCCCTAAACATTAGTTACCCCTTTTGTATCTATTATAATACTTCCGTAAAACACTCCAGTTTTCTGTCAGTCATCTCGTCAATACGGTTTATGTATTCCGAAACGTTTTTGACATTTTCTATGCGGCCGAAACGTCTGCCGTTTGTTACATTCCTGTCTATGAACTTGGATGATGCTCCTGCACCTAAGGCAAGTATCTGCTGTACTTCTTCCATGATGAGGATGTTGTACAGGCCTTCCTTCCCCGGCAAAGCATATCCCACATTTTCCAGGTTTTCCGTCATGTTTTTCTGTCGGTAAAGATAATATGGCTCATAGCCTCTCTCCATACAGAAATCAGCGGCATAATCCACCATTTTTTCCACATCAGATGCTTCCTGCCCTGCGTACAGTTCCTTCTGTGTCGTAAGACGGGCCGCACGCTTTAGAGCGAGGGTGTGCACGGTTATGCAGTCAGGTTCAAGCTTTCCTACTTCATCTAATGTATATTTCATATCCGAAAAACTTTCGCCGGTGAGTCCCGCGATCAGGTCCATATTTATATTGTCAAAGCCCATGGATCTCGCAAGATTAAAAGCCTCCACCGTCTGCTTTGCGGTATGCTTTCTGCCTATAAGTTCTAACGTCCGCTCACACATGGACTGAGGGTTGATCGAGATCCTGGTGATTCCCTCTTCCTTTAACATCTGCAGCTTTTCAGCATCAATACTGTCAGGACGTCCCGCTTCTACGGTGAACTCTAAAACATCACTCATATCAAAGCACTGCTTTACGCGGCCGATAACGCTTTTCAGCTGTTCGGCCGAAACCGCGGTGGGCGTGCCTCCGCCGAAATATATGGTCTGCAGCTTTTTATTTTTCAATATGCCGCAGGTTTTGTCTATTTCCTTTAATAGCGTGTCTATATAAGCCTGTACGAGGTCCCCGTACCTGTCTATCGGGTGCGAGCCGAACGAGCAGTAATTGCATATGCTCGGACAGAAAGGAAATCCCACATATAGGCTGTAGCCGTTTTTATAATCGAATCTGTTTAATATCTCAAGCTCCCTGGCCGCCGTTTTCTGGGCAAGTCCTGCCTTTTTCGGTGAACAGAGATACTCTGTGGTCATAAATGTTATATTACCGACAGTACCCTTTTTTAGCCGCTCAAATAAAAGCTTCGTGGGTCTGACTCCGGTGAGTATCCCCCACGGAAGCGTACGTCCGGTTTCCCTGGAAAGCACTATGTAAAGCTCCTTTAAGAGCAGGTTCTTGTATGCTCTTTTTCTGCGCTTTTCATACACCATATGCTCATCGGGTACATCCACGTAGTTAAACGGTATGGTATTCTCTTTTTTCCCGTTAAAGGTGATGGTGAAGGATGTATCAGACAGATTTAAAATGATTTCTGATATTTTACCATCTAAAGTATTTATCGGCATATCCGGTAAAATACTTGATACTCCGTCCGAAAACCTGATAACCGTATCGGCACCCGGATAGAAAGACTTTATAAGAGGTCCTACCTCCTGAGTCATATCAAAGCCCGAAATTATTACATTCAGTTGCAATGTCGGTAGCCTCCCCATGTCCGGGATAACATTTTGTATCCGGCGGTAACTTAAATAATCTGTTAGTTATGGATGCAAAAAGTGCCGCTTCATTGCCCGTAGGAAGATCTGTCCTGCCGTATCCGAAACGGAACAGCGTATCTCCGGTAATGAGCACTCCGTCTTTATCAAAGTAGTAGCATACACTTCCCTCGGTATGTCCCGGGGTGAATAATACCTTAAAGCTTAAGCCGGAAACATCTACACATTCCCCGTCTTTTAAGAGTCTGTCGGGAATGATCTCTTCCGCTCTCCTGATCCTTTTTGAGACGTTAAGGTCGGCGTCACCTAAGAGCCTGTATTCATCGGCTCCGGCCCATACGGGTGCCCCTGTAAGCCCTTTAAGTTCTTTTACCCCCATTATGTGGTCAAAATGACCATGGGTTAACAGTATGGCAACGCATTCCACATTGAGCTCATTTGTGAGCTTTTTATAAATGCGGTCTGCGTCGTCACCCGGGTCTATAACTAATACTTTTTTTGATCCTTCATCCAGGAGTATATAGCAGTTTACCTGCAATGCTCCTACTGATATTTTTTCTATTCTCATCTCGTTCTCAACCTCCCATAGCTCTTTCAACATTGATGATGTTTTCTACATTCCTGAGCTTGGAAATAATGGAGTTGAGTGTTTCTGTATCTTTGATATTGAAGCTTACCGTGATGGTAGCGGTTTCCTGCTTGCCTGCTCTCGCATTCATGGAGATGATGGTTATATTGTTTTCCGTAAGGACCTTTGATATGCCCAGTAGCACACCTGCCTGGTTCCTTGCAAATATTCTTACCTCGGCTAAGAACAGCTTTTCTTCCTTAGGCGCCACAGCTGTATTCCATTCTGCGGGCTGGAGACGCTTTCTGTCTATCTCCGGAAGAGTAAGTATATTGCTGCAGTCGGTCCTGTGTATGGATATACCTCTTCCACGGGTTACGAAGCCCACTATCTCATCACCCGGTACGGGCGAACAGCATTTTGAGAAATGCACCGCAAGATCGTCAGCACCGTGTACTATGATGCTGCCCTTTGTCATGGTGGGGATATTTCTTACACGCTTGGGATCCTTAAGGCTTTCTAAGTACTCTTCGTCAGTGATCTCCTTCGGATGATGCTTGTCATATTCATCCTGAAGTCTTGAAAATACCTGGCCTTCCTTGATGGCACCATGCCCTATGGAAGCATAGATATTGTCCCAGTCCTTGTAGCCGTATTTCTTTATTACGGCATCCATATATTCAGGTTTTAAAAGTTCAGCGGGAGCCACACCCTTCTGCTTGCAGAGCGCGTAGAATACATCCTTGCCCCGGAGGATATTGTCCTCTTTGCTTTCGGACTTAAACCACTGATTTATCTTATTTTTTGCCTGTGTAGTCTTTACTATCTTGAGCCAGTCACGCGAAGGTCCCTTGGAGTTGGCAGAAGTGATGATCTCTATCTGGTCACCGTTCTGGATGATATAGTCGTTGGGAACCATCTTGTTGTTTACCCTGGCACCTACCATCTTGTTACCTACGGCACTGTGGATACTGTAAGCGAAATCAATAGGCGTGGAACCCACTGTAAGGTTCTTAACTTCACCGGTGGGTGTAAAACAGAATACGCTGTCGGAGAAGAGGTTAAGGTCATCTTTGAGCAGCATCATGAATTCCTTGTTATCGGAAAGATCCTGCTGCCATTCAAGTATCTGACGGAGCCATGTAAGCTTCTCCTCTTCGGAGTCGGGGCTCATCTTTCCTTCAGGGTCAACTTTATATTTCCAGTGTGCTGCGATACCGTATTCAGCAGTCCTGTGCATGTCGAAGGTCCTTATCTGGATCTCGAAAGGCTGGCCGCTGTGGGAAATCAGTGTGGTATGCAGTGACTGGTACATATTGGGCTTGGGCATGGCAATATAATCCTTGAAACGTCCCGGAATGGGCTTGTACATTTCATGGATAACACCTAATGCCGCATAACAGTCCTTTATGTCGTTTACAATGATACGAACCGCAAAAAGATCATATACCTGATCAAGAGTCTTGTTCTGGGTAACCATCTTCTTGTAGATGCTGAACAAATGCTTAACCCTGCCGTTTACCTTAGCGGGTATATTGGCATCTTTTATGTGGTTGCTTACTTCTTCAGTAATCTCGTGGATGAAGTCCTCCTGCTCAGCCAGCTTCTTGGCTACGTTTTCGGACAGTTCCTTATATACCACGGGTTCAATGTACTGGAGAGACAAGTCATCCAGCTCTATCTTGATACGTGAAATACCGAGCCTCTGTGCTATGGGAGCATAGATGTCCATGGTCTCCCTGGCCTTTTCATACTGCTTATGAGGAGGCTGGTACTTGAGTGTACGCATATTGTGAAGGCGGTCGGCAAGCTTTATAAGGATAACACGGATATCCTTCGCCATCGCAAGGAACATCTTACGCAGGTTCTCTGCCTGCAGCTCCACCTTATCCGCCGAGTAATTGAGTTTTGTCAGCTTTGTAACGCCGTCTACGAGCAGCGCTACTTCGCTTCCGAACTCTTTTTCCAGTTCTTCCTGGGTCACTATGGTATCTTCCACTACATCATGCAGGATGCCGGCCACGATACTTTCTATATCAAGCTCGAAATCAGCCAGGATAAGTGCCACGCAGACCGGATGAATGATGTAGGGTTCACCGGACTTTCTCTTCTGGTCCTTATGTGCCTCATAGGCAAGCTTATAAGCCTTCTCGACCATAGTAAGGTCTGAAGAAGGATGATATTCCAATATTCTCTTTTTTAGCTTTTCATATATGACCTCGGGTTCGGTAAAATCCTCCGGGATCTCCATAGCCGGTCTGTTAAAATCCATAATGTACCTCGAAAGAACTTGTGGTTCTTTTCGTTATTGCCTGATATTAAAATGTGGAAAATACGTATTTTGTTACACTGTGGAACTCTTCGCCTGCCTTAAGCACAGGTGAGTCAAAATTGGGCTTGTTGATAGCATCGGGGAAGAACTGTGTCTCAAGGCATACACCGCATCTTCTGCCGTACTTTACCCCGCCCTTTCCGGTCTGGTTTTTGATAAAGTTTCCTGCGTAGAACTGTACGCCGGGAAGGTCTGTATATACCGACATTCTTCTGCCTGTGGTGTCATCTGAAAGAATGGCTGCCTGTTCAAGCTTGCCCTTCTTTATATCAAGCGCAAAATTGTGATCGTAGCCTCCGCCGAAATGTAAATTGATGTCGTCGTTGTTGATCCTTTCGCCGATCACCATGGGTGTGGTGAAATCAAAAGGAGTTCCTGCTACGGATACTATCTCTCCTGTAGGGATGCTTTCATGGTCGGCGGGTGTAAAGTTCTTGGCATTAAGCCAGAGCTTATGTCCCATAGCGCTGCCCGAAGCATGTCCGGAGAGATTGAAATAGCTGTGGTTGGTAGGATTGTAGATAGTATCCTTGTCGGATACTGCCCAATACTCTATCTCCAGCCCGTTGTTGTCTGTCAGTCTGTATGTGACAGTTGCCTTAAGATTTCCGGGGAAACCCTGATCCATATCGGGACTCTCAACTGTAAGTTTTACAGCGTTTTCCTCTTCGATCACTTCCGCAGAGAACATCTTCTTGTTAAAGCATGTGAAGAAGTCGCTGTGAAGGTTGTTGCGGTCATTATCGTTTTTAGCAAGGGTATACAGTTGTCCGTTTAAATAGAACTTAGCCTCTCCGATCCTGTTGGCGTTTCTGCCGATGGTGCTTCCGAAGAACGAGGGATTCTCCTGATATGCCGCTACATTATCGAAGCCCAGTACTACGTCATCAAACTTTCCGTCCCTGTCAGGTACAAAAAGTGACTTTAATATAGCGCCGTAATCTATAACCTCTGCTATAAGTCCTTTTGAATTTGTAAGTTTATACACACTGACTTTATCGCCTTTATTTGTGATACCGAAGCTTTCTACGGTTACTCCCATGATAAGTCCTCCTTATATTCTGATATTTCATTTTCCTGACTATAAAAAATTGATTTTCTTATTATACTCTATTTTACCGTACTTGTAAATTTTTTTTTGAATCTTGCGATTGTTTTTTCATGTTTTACGGCTATTTCAAGCGATCATTCCTGTTCTTCTTCAGATTTTACAGGCTTTTTGCGGTTCAGACTTCCCCTTCATTGAGTTTTTCAGGCTTTTTTCTCTCATATCTGGTAAATATGAATTCCATATCAAAGCAGGTCTGCTCTTCTCCCTCTTCCACACATTCCCACTCTTCGTCCTTATCAAGGTTGGGGAAATAAGCATCAGCTTCATAGCTGTAGTTGATCTTAGTGATGATGGCAGTATCACATAAAGGCAGGAATTCCCTGTAAAGGCTCTCTCCTCCTATGATAAATATGTCATCCGAGTTGATCTTCTCTTTTACGATGAGCTCTAACAGCTCCTCTTTGCTGTGTACAACCTCTGCATCCTTTACTGTATAAGCGGGGTTACGTGAAAGAATGATATTCCTTCTCTGGGAAAGAGGTCTTCCGCCGGGGAAGGTTTCAATGGTCTTTCTGCCGAGCACCACCACTTTTCCGAGTGTCAGTCTCTTAAAGTTCATCTGGTCGGCACGGATGCTTGCTAAGAGTTTTCCTTTGTAGCCTATGGCCCAGTTTTTATCTACTGCTGCGATGAGTTTCATTTGTTAGTTCTCCTCTTTTATATTATGAGTTACACCAGGTAAGCTGATGGATCAGCCTGTATATTTAGATAGCAATAGGTATATTGGTTACCTGCTCTCCGAATGTGTAATTGTCTAAGCGTACATCATCCTTTGTAAAGGAATAGAAATCCTTTTTATCGGGGTTAAGCCAGAATGTAGGTGCAGGATATGTAGGACGCTTGATAAGCTCCTTAATGATGTCTACATGCCTGTCATAGATGTGTGCATCAGCTATAACATGCACGAATTCTCCTACCTGCATATCGCACTCACGTGCAAGCATATGGACAAGTACGGAATACTGACATACATTAAATGCATTCGCAGCCAGAATATCCTGGGAACGCTGGTTAAGGATCGCATTAAGGATCAGTTTTCCTCCGTCCTTAGGCTTTGTAACATTAAATGTCATACTGTAAGCACAAGGGTACAGCATCATCTCCGAAAGATCCTGATGAACATAGATATTGGTGATGATGCGGCGGCTGAAGGGATTATTCTTCAGATCATAGATAACTCTGTCAACCTGATCGAACATACCCTCTTTATACTTATGCTTGACACCTAACTGATATCCGTATGCCTTACCGATGGTACCGTTCTCATCCACCCACTGGTCCCAGATATGGCTGCCGAGCTCGGATACCTTATTCGACTTCTTCTGCCATATCCACAGTATCTCGTCAGTAGCTGTCTTGATAGGCACCTTTCTTAAAGTCATGGCAGGGAACTCTTTGCTAAGATCATACCTGTTGACCACACCGAACTTCTTGATGGTGTACGCGGGAGTACCGTCCTCCCAATGAGGCCTTACCTTTTCATCTTCTGTACTCGTACCGTTCTCTAAGATATCGGTACACATTTTAATAAACAGATCATCTGCTACACTCATGATATCTTCCTTTCGATTAAAATCCTTCGCTTTATGTCGATGCCATAAAGTGGCATCGATTCAGCTCAGGATGACAAAGTTTTCATTCATTTAGAAAAGGGCTGCCGCGTTCTGCAGCAGCCCTTTTCCGTGCTGTTATTTAAATATTCGGTGTATTTTATATATTAATACCTATTGAGGCCGGCTCATTTTGTTCGGATCAAGGTGCGGGACGGCAGGTTGTTCCGCCGCACGCTCTCCACTTGACGTTTTCGCGCTTAGCGTACCGGTTTTGTACGCTGCGAAAATGTCAACGTAGGATTTGCGTAATGCTTTACGCTATAACATCAATCCGTAAACCTCAATCCATCCGGACCTAGCAAATCCGGAGCCAGTGCGTGCGGCGGAATTATCTGCCGTCCCGCACCGGGCTTCAACTTAAATTTCCGTAAACTTCTTGATATTGGAAGCATTAGCGTACTTTGTACGGTGTCCGTCAGCCTGAACTACGAGTGTAGGTGCAGCCATGATGCCCCACTCCTTAGCAAGCTCGGGATTCTCCTCTGCATCAATGATGGTGTACTCTTTTCCGTCAAGGTACTCCTTAGCAAGCCTGCAGTTAGGACATGTCTTGGTGGTGAAGAGATAGAGACCGTCACCGGTAAGCTCAGCTGCCTTTGCAGCCATAGTCTCCTCAACCTTTTCCATATCGATGGGCTCTGTATTCTTGTCAAGGTCAACTGCGATATCATCTGTATTGTAGCTGCAGCATCCTGCGCCGAGTGAGAACCTTGTGGACTTCTCTAAGGTGTACTCTGTTCTGTTCTTGTACTCCTGGGTCTTACCTGCATTCCAGTTCTGTACAGGTCTGTAGTAACCTGTGATCCTGGAGTAAACCTCTGCGTTCTCACCGCAGATCGGGCACTTGAACTGTTCGCCTGTAAGGTATCCGTGGTTCTTGCAGATGGAGTATGTAGGTGACATTGTATAGTAAGGAAGCTTGTAATTCTCAGCGATGGTACGAACGAGCTTAGCTGCTGACTCCCATGAAGGAAGCTTCTCGCCGATAAACGCATGGAATACTGTTCCTGAGGTGTAAAGTGTCTGAAGTCTGTCCTGGATATCAAGTGCTGCAAAGATATCTTCGGTAAACTCTACAGGAAGGTGTGAGCTGTTGGTGTAGTAAGGTGTATCACCCTTTGCACCTGCTGTCCTGATATCGGGCCAGCGCTTTCTGTCATGCTTAGCAAGACGATAGCTTGTGCTCTCTGCGGGAGTAGCCTCTAAGTTATAGAGATCTCCGTACTCTTCCTGGTAATCGGAAAGTCTCTCTCTCATGTGGTTAAGAACTTCTACGGTGAAGTCCTGGGTCTTCTTATCTGTAAGATCTTTTCCGAGCCACTTTGCATTAAGACCTACTTCATTCATACCAACGAGACCGATGGTTGAGAAGTGGTTAGCAAAAGTACCGAGGTATCTCTTGGTGTAAGGATAGAGACCTTCGTCAAGAAGCTTGGTGATGATCTGTCTCTTAACCTTAAGTGAACGTGCGGCAAGATCCATCATTCTGTCAAGTCTCTTGTAGAACTCGTCAGGAGTAGCTGAAAGGTAAGCGATCCTGGGCATGTTGATGGTAACAACGCCTACGGAACCTGTGGACTCACCTGAACCGAAGAAACCGCCGGACTTCTTTCTGAGCTCTCTTAAGTCAAGACGGAGACGGCAGCACATTGAACGTACATCCGAAGGCTCCATATCGGAGTTGATGTAGTTCGAGAAATAAGGTGTGCCGTACTTAGCTGTCATTTCGAAGAGAAGTCTGTTGTTCTCTGTATCGGACCAGTCAAAATCTCTTGTGATCGAATATGTAGGAATAGGATACTGGAATCCACGTCCGTTTGCATCGCCCTCGATCATGATCTCAAGGAATGCCTTGTTGACCATATCCATTTCCTTCTTGCAGTCCTTGTAGCAGAAGTCCATCTCTTTTCCGCCGATGATGCAGGGAAGTTCTGCCAAGTCATTAGGAACGGTCCAATCAAGTGTGATATTGGAGAAGGGTGCCTGTGTGCCCCAACGGCTGGGTGTATTTACACCGTATACGAAGCACTGGATGCACTGCTTAACATCATGGTATGTCATGTTGTCCTTCTTTACGAAGGGTGCAAGATATGTATCAAAGGATGAGAAAGCCTGAGCTCCTGCCCACTCGTTCTGCATGATGCCTAAGAAATTAACCATCTGGTTGCAGAGTGTGGAAAGATGCTTTGCAGGTGATGAAGTGATCTTGCCGGGGATACCGCCGAGACCTTCCTTAATGAGCTGCTTTAATGACCAGCCTGCACAGTAGCCGGTAAGCATGGACAGGTCATGGATATGGATGTCCGCATTACGGTGTGCGTTTGCGATCTCCTGATCGTAAATCTCGGAAAGCCAGTAATTGGCTGTGATGGAGCCTGAATTGTGAAGGATAAGTCCACCGACTGAATATGTGACTGTGGAATTTTCCTTAACACGCCAGTCTTCTTCCTTAACATAGCTGTTAACCAGATCCTTGTAATCAAGGATGGTCGACTTCATGTTTCTGATCTTCTCACGATTCTTTCTATATAATATGTAAGCTTTTGCTACTTCGTTGTATCCGGTCTGGTTAAGTACGTCCTCTACACAGTCCTGGATATCTTCTACGTTTACGCATCCGTCCTTGATCTTGGACTGGAATGCAGATGTAACCCTAAGGGCGAGCAGATTGATGATATCATCATTATAAAGCTGCTCCGTTGCATTAAAAGCTTTCTTGATGGCGTTTGAAATCTTGGTCAGATTGAACTCTGCCACTTCGCCGTCTCTCTTCGTTACGCTGAAATTGTTCATTGCCTTCTCCTCCGGTAAAATCCTCACTATATTCACTGCCGGCTGGGGGCTTGGCTGTGCCCGCCGACATAAATAAGTGTAGCAGAACACCATTTAGAAGTCAATACATAAAATACAAAATAAAGAGTATTTTTTTAGGGGCAGACACTATATATTGTGTCTGCCCCTATTTTAGGCTGTTTGAAAATTGTCTGAATTTTATGTCTTTTTATGTGTCCGCGTACGGCGTATTTTAGTAAAAATTTTGGGTAATAATCTTTACTGTTTTATATCAATCCGTCGAGACTCCTATCCTGTTTTCAAGATATTTCTGCTCTTTATACGCCATACGGTCATCAGGACAGTGGTCGGGGCTCAAGTACACGCCCAGAAGCTTATAGGCCAGCTCCATCTTCCCCTTCTTTTCTGCCACTATGATCTGGTATTTTAACAGTTCGTTGTCCGAAAGGTTCTTATCCTGAGCCGAATTTAAATATTTCTCGGCCAGATCAAAGTAATGAGCTTCATCATACTCCCATTCGGTCCTCTTTGAATACTCGGCACCTTTAAGCACTATGGGGATTATGTCTGTAAAGTTATCCGCATATGCTGAGTGGCTGTCAAAGTATATGACCGCTTCATCCACAAGCTTTAATACATCCTCAACACTTTTTTGCTCCAAAGTCATGCCAAACAGTGCCCTGTACTCATCCATGGCGAAGTCCTTTAAGGATATGATCATCCTTTCGTCCTTCTCCCACAGATCCCACTCTTCCTTTATCCAGTACATATCCGCACGCATACGGTAATTCTTAACATCCGCATTCCCTGCATCTATGGATTCCGTGATAAGAGTGATCAGTTCATCGGGATTATATAAGGGCTGTGCCCCATCCTCCCCGTAATTGCTCACGCGCCACGCAAGTGCTGCCGCAGAAGCTTTATACCGGGCACTCCTTACCGGATCGGATACCGTAGCACCAAGCTGTTTTAAAAGATTGATGGCCTTTTCATACTCGTTTTCCGATATATATATGTCAAGCAGGCATTTTCTTACCGCTTCACCCGTCTCCGGTTCCTTATCAAAATAATTGCCGTAAGTATTCTGCTGATTCATCATAAGCTCAAAAAGAGCTTTTGCACCGGATATATCCCCGGCTTTCAGCTGGTTAAAAGCATATCCGGAAAAAACGGTAAGGGATTTTTCCCCGTTCCGTATAGCTTTCAAAAAATAAGTTTCCGCTTCATCGTATTTTCCTGCCGCATAAGCATCAGCCGCATCATTCAGATACACCTGTTCAGATGCACATCCGGTAAACACCAGTGCTATCAATATGCCCAGACAGCAAATACACAATCTGCCTCTACTGTTTTGACGCATTCTCTGCATCCTCCCTGCGGATCTGTGCACGTTTGATCTTGCCTCCCAAGGTCTTCGGAAGCTCTGCTACATATTCAACGATTCTCGGATACTTGTAAGGAGCCGTATTGTGCTTTACATGGTTCTGAAGCTCCTTTGTAAGCTCCTCGGAAGGAGTGTATCCTTTTGCAAGTACTACCGTTGCTTTAACTACCTGTCCTCTTATGGGGTCAGGCGCTGCCGTTATGGCACACTCTACTACCGCAGGATGGGTGATCAGGGCACTTTCTACCTCGAACGGTCCGATACGGTAGCCGGAGCACTTGATAACGTCATCATGACGGCCTACAAACCAGTAATATCCGTCGGAATCACGCCATGCAACGTCTTTTAAGTTATATACGCCGCTGCCTATAGCTTCATTGGTCAATTCTTCATTCTTATAATATCCTACAAAAAGTCCTATAGGATAATCATCCTTGGGTACCGCTACGGTTATCTCGCCTTCCTCACCGTCTTCAGCTTCGTTTCCTTCACTGTTTAACAGCTTGATGTTATAAATAGGTGAGGGCTTGCCCATCGAACCGGGCTTGGGCTCATACCAGGGGAAGTTGGCTAAAAGTACTGTACTTTCGGTCTGTCCGAAGCCTTCTGCTATGGTATATCCGGTAAATCCCTTCCACTTCTTTACTACTTCGGGATTAAGAGGTTCACCTGCAGTACACCAACGCTGTACGCTGGAAAGATCATATGCAGCTACATCTTCCTGGAGCATGAATCTGTACATGGTAGGGGGTGCACAGAAAGTGGTAACCTTATATTTCTGCAGTACTCCTAAGAGTTTATCCGGATGGAACTTAAGCATATCGTAGCAGAATACGGTAGCTCCGCATATCCACTGTCCGTATATCTTTCCCCATCCGAACTTAGCCCAGCCTGAATCGGATACGCTCATATGGAGCATGTTTTCCCTTACGCACTGCCAGTACTTGGCGGTAACTATATGTCCTAAGGGATGCATGTAATTGTGACATACCATCTTGGGCATACCTGTGGTACCGGAAGTAAAATATATCTGCATTATGTCATGGTTATGAGTTCTTTCAGCACCTGTCGGACGTTCAAGCTCTTCGCTCTGACCTTCCATACCGTCATGCAGGTTAAGCCAGCCGTCTCTGTGCCCGTCTACAAGCATGATATTCTTTACTTCGGGTACTTCTTTTACGGTATTCTCTATCTGCTCTACTACGAAGTCGTCGTTGATACCGATGAACATCTCGATATTTGCAGCCTTAGCCCTGTATACAAGGTCATGCGTGGTAAGCTGCAGTGTGCCCGGGATGATGATAACACCGAGCTTGATAAGTGCTGTCGCACAGATCCAGTATTCATAACGACGCCGAAGTATCATCATTACTACCGAACCCTTATGAAGACCGAGTGACTTAAAATAGTTGGCTGCCTGATTTGATAATCTGCTCATATCGGCAAAGGTAAAAGTTTTCTCCTCACCGTTGTCATCACACCATACGAGCGCTCTGTTTTCGGGCTTTTCCTTAGCCCATCCGTCTACGATATCAAATCCGAAGTTAAAATCCTCCGGAACATTTACTTTATAATTTGCCTTAAAATCCTCGTATGAATCAAAATCTATACGAGGCAGAAATTTCTCTAACATGATAATCCTCCTGCTTATTCCTTATTATGCTTCACATAGTCGCCCTAAGACCATAATGCTCTCAGGGCTCTCACACCTCTGTGATCATCGTAAGGAAAGTCGCAGGCTCATCGCCTCCGCAGCGCTGACCGTGCGGTATGCCCGGATTAAAATATATGCTGTCGCCTTCTTCAAGGACTATGTCCTTAGTACCGATAACAACTATCAGCCTGCCCTTTAAGCAGAGATTGAACTCTTCACCCTTATGGGTTACAAGGTCAACAGGCTTATCCGAAGGGTCGATGGTTACAAGCAAAGGCTGCATGATCTTCTTGGTAAATCTGTATGCAAGATCCTTAAAATAGTAACCGGGTATTCTGTCAATAACCTGACCCTTACCTTTTCTTACTACCTGATATGTGTCAAGCTTGGCCGACTCACCGGTAAGTATCTCGGAGAAGTCAACCTTGCATAATTTTGATATCTGATATATCGTACTGATGGGCACATCAGCTCCGGTCTGCTCGTAACCCTTGTATACTTCAAGATCAATTCCGAGTTCCTTTGCAAACTCCTCCTGTGTGTAACCGCATGCATCTCTAAGTCCTGCTATTCTCTCAGCTATTTCCTTAAATTCTTCGTTCATGGGCATTCCCTTCCATCATTTAAAAATCTACTAAAGGATTTTAACACTTATAGCAGTTTCCGTCAAGTCTAACGTCATCCCATATAAAAAAAGTGTCAAAAAAACAGGCAGGAGTAATCTCCTGCCTGTAAAAATCAAAACTGTCAAATCAGACTTTCAAGTCTCATTTCTTCTTAGGTGTAGCAAGTGAAGCAATCTTTGTAGCTGCCTTCTTGATCTCTTCCTCAGCCTTCTTCTCAGCTTCGGTCATAACCTTTTTAGCTGCCTTGGGAGCTGCTGCTTTCTTCTCTGCCTTAGGAGCTGCTGCTTTCTTTTCTGCCTTGGGAGCTGCTGCCTTCTTCTCTGCCTTGGGAGCTGCTGCCTTCTTCTCTGCCTTAGGTGCTGCTTCCTTCTTTTCAGCCTTAGGTGCTGCCTTCTTCTCTGCCTTAGGTGCTGCTACTTTCTTCTCAGCCTTGGGAGCTGCTTCTTTTTTCTCAGCTTTCTTAGCGGGAGCCTTCTTAGCTGCTGCCTTCTTAACAGCGATGCTGTCAAATACAGCTACCTTATCAACATCGCGTGATACGTAAGCATTACCTGCATTAACCTCTTCACCGAGCTTCTTCTTGCCTTCTGCAATGGCGATGATCTCTTCTGCTGCGCAGAGAACCTTGAAATCATGGTCATAATACTCAAAAGGAGCAACTGTGATCTTGCCGTCTGCTACTTCGATATAGAAGGCGCCTTCGCCTTCACCGGTAACATCAACCTGAACTGCAAGATGTCCATCAACCTTAGATGTGTCAGCCTTTGCATAGGCTTTCTTAACCTTTGCAACAATTTCTTCGTACTTCATAACGCCCTCCATAAAATTTTGGAATACAACAATTTAAATAATAGCACCAAATAAGACGAATGTAAATGTGCGAGATTGCCAAAAATACTATTCTGTTAAATAGTATTCTTCGCAAAAGTGCACAAAATATGGCATATACATTCAATCTTACTCTTCATTATACCCTCAAATGCCCGTAAAGTCAACATTTATATGTTTTCGATCTGCCAATCTACAGGTTCTATACCGTTTTTCTTTAAGAATTCATTTGCGGTACTGAAATGCTTGCATCCGAAAAAGCCCCTGTACGCGGAAAGCGGACTCGGGTGAGGAGCCTTCAAAATAAGGTGTTTGGGATTGGTAAGCATCGGGATCTTCCTTTGAGCAGGTGAGCCCCAGAGCATGTATACTATAGGTCTGTCCTCTTCGTTTACGGCTCTGATTATCGCATCCGTAAAATTCTCCCAACCGTGCCCCGCATGGGAATTCGCCATATGTGCACGCACGGTAAGTACCGTGTTGAGCAAAAGCACTCCCTGATCGGCCCACTTTTTTAAGTATCCGTTGTTGGGGATATAACATCCTAAATCCGAATTTAATTCTTTATATATGTTTACAAGCGACGGCGGTATATCATTCCCAGGCAATACTGAAAAACATAGTCCGTGTGCCTGGTTTACCTCATGATAAGGATCCTGTCCTAAGATGAGTACCTTTACCTTGCTTAACGGAGTGTAATGAAGTGCATTGAATATGTCCTCCGAGGGAGGGTATACTACTCTCGTAGAATACTCGTTTTTCACGAATCCGTAGAGTTCCCGATAATACTCCTTTGCGTACTCGGGTTTCAGTTTTTCTTTCCAGTCATTTGATATTGCGGCCATGTTTTTTCCTCTTTAATATCCTTCGCTCACGCTCAGGATGACAAAATATAGAAAAAAGACATGCAGCCTGTTAAGGATACATGTCTTAAAATCTTAAATAACGTTCGGATTATGCACGCTCAACCTTGCCGGCTCTGAGACAGGAAGTGCATACATACATCTTCTGTGTTCCGCCTTCAGTCTTAACTCTTACAGACTTAACATTTGTCTTCCACATTCTGTTAGCACGTCTGGAAACGTGGCTTCTTGAATAGCTTAACTGATGTCCGAATCTATTCTCTTTTTCACAAATTGCACATTTAGCCATTATAAACACCTCCTAACTTCATAAGTAGGCTTCGTCGTGCCTCAAACATTGGTATTCTATCACATCATTTTAATATTTGCAAGTACTTTTTTTATTCTTAAGGCACGAGCTTCAATGTCTCGGTATAAAGGTCGTTTCCGTAGATGTCACGGATGTGTGCATAGATATTAAATGTGTAATCACTTAAATCGATGTATGTAACCTTCAAAGGAGCATCAACAGTGATATCCCCGCCGATAACAAGTTCGGTATCATACTCTCCTTCATATGTATAGTACTTTCCGAGTATGCTGAATTTATCACCCTTAAGGAATGCTACCATACCACGGCCTTCAGGTGCGGGGTCGTCTCCCTTTGCCGCATCCCTGTAGCCCATGACATAACCGCCGTTGTGCAGGTCATCCCAGCGGATATATATGTCTATATCCTTTTTCTCGCCTGTCATGGCGCTCACAAATTCGGCCTTTGTGGTACCGTATGTATACCAGCCGTCATCGGTGGTACCTTCTGCCAATGTTGTAAACGGAGCTATCTCGCCGTTGATGGAAACCCATTTCCCGTCAAAATCAACTATGATATTGTCGTTTGCATCTTTTCCGTATGCGTTGTCACGACCGAGGTCTATATAGCCTTCGCCGTCATCAAGATATACACCTATATCCGCATAAGCGATCTCGTCCCACTGCTCGTCGGTAAGTTCGAGTACCTTTCCGCCGTTAACATCAGTAAGAGCGAGCAGTCCTTCTTCTGTGAGGTCAAAGCCTGCGGGATTGACGGTAGCTGCAGCATCCGCACTGTACCACTCTTCACCTGAAAAGTCCATGCTTCTAAAGAATGAACCGAAAGGTGAGGATGATGCCCCATGGCTGCTGCCGCCGGATCTGGCTGAAAGGAAGTTGCCGAAGAATCCGGATTCCTTTCCGTTATCCATGCCGATGTTCTTCATTATCGCCTTCACAGACTTATAATAACTGGGGTAATCATAAGGGAAGTACATTGCCAGTCCGTTTGTGGAGCCGATATTGGTCTTATGATATACCACTGCATCCTTTACGGCGCTTACTACCGCATCGGCACCGGCCAGACCGCTCTTGTTACAGAAGTCGATTATATCTATCTGCTCAAACTGTCCGCCGCCATATGCCTTGGTGTTCTTTCTCGCTTTTGCTATGTTTGAATAATTGCCTGATGCGATCTCTTTATTTCCGTTAGCGCAAAGCTCGCAGAGCTTTGAATATACATCGCTTATCTTCTTTAAGTCGATAACGCTTAAGGTTACATTCTGTCTGCCGTTTGAAGCTACGAAATCATCTACTATGATACTGCCTAACTTTTCAGTCTCAAGCTGGGGATTCTTGCTCAAAGCCTTAAGCCAGCCTGTATAATGCCAGCCGTACCCGGGCTCTTCTTCCTCGGCTGCTATAAGATAGTCCGCACTTCCGTTTAAAGCATATGCAGTTTCAACCGTACCCATAAGGCATGCATCAAATCCTACAAAATCAAACTTTATACCGCTGTTCTTAAACACGGATGATATTTCATCGAGTGAAAGCTCTCCGGTAGCAAGCTCATCGCTTCCGAATCCGGCAAGAGTTCCTCCGCCGTGATCCCAGAAGATAAACATATATCTGTCTGCAGGATAATTGGTCTTACAATAATTTATAAAATCAGATACCTCGGAAGGCTCTACCATGCTCTTTCTTCCGCGGTCTTCCAATGCCTGCATGCCGCTTCCGACTACTCTGTAACGGCCTACGCCACCGGAAGTCATGATGTTATTCTGCCATCTCTTAGCTCCGCCGGCCTCTATGATAAGGTTAATATTCTCCCCTATCTCCGCCTTGCACATCTCCTGGATATCCATAGTGGCACAGCCGTTTTCGGACTCTAAGTTGGAGCCTATGATATATGCCATTATGGTAACCTTACCGCTTGCATTGCCTGCGGGTATGCTGTCCACATCCGCATAGCTGAACGTAGAAGCAGAAGAAGTCTGTCCGCCTATAAGGTTATCAAATCCGCCGCTGTAAGCTGATTCGCCCCAGCCGTAATCTGCGGAATTTCCGCCCAAAAATGCGTCAAAGAGTGAACTCACTATATCGCCCGTTCCGCCTCCAAGACCTCCACCATCGCCTCCGCCTACTATGGCGTCGACAAGGCCGCCTACTACATCGGCACCGCCTTCACCGGCCAGCATATCACAGCCGGTACAGCAGCACAGTACCATGACTGAAGCTATAAGCGCTGCAATCCATTTCTTTAACTTATTCATTTTTATTTAGCTCTCCTGTTCCTTAAGGAAATCCTCACCCTTCTTTACCATTTCCTTTTCATCAGCCTTATCTTTGGGTGATTTCTTAAATTTGTCTATAACGGTCGGAACCATATCGATGACCTTGGATACAACATCGGTGCTCTTTACGCTTACAAGCTTATACTGACCGTCCTTGATCACAAGTACGGAATTGGGAGTGATCTTACCGCCCATTCCGCCGCCTGCGCTGTTCTTTTTCTCGTCCTTCATGAATGCACCGGCACCTACACCGAAGCTTACATCAACGAGAGGAAGGATAACGGTACCGTCATCAAACCTTACAGCATCACCTACGACAGTTTTGGTCGAGATAAATGTGTCCATGCCCTTGAATAATGATGTGACTGTCTCTGCAAAATTGTTTTTGTTCTCTGCCATTTTCTGTTCTCCTTGTAAAATATTTTAGTTTTCTTGATTTACATTTTCCTTAACTTTCCGACTTTCTTGCGGATGTATTTTATATCCTTATTAAACCATACCTTTAAGGCAGGTATAACAAGCAATCCCAACATGATCCTTCCCTTAAGGTCCGCATCAACCTCGAGCCGTTTATTATCAAAATCCGGCACTACGGTCACATGTCCGCCCCATATCGGGAAAAATGCACTGACAGTTCCGAGGATCTTTCCCGTGGATGCGGGATCCTCCATGCCGAAAGCGACATAACCGTTCAGTTTCTTCGGTAATATACGTTTAAGTATAAGCAGGAATTTGTCCTTTGCGTAACTTACTCCGTTTCTTACCCTTTCATTGTCCTTCATATCCATGATGTAGTTTTTCTTCTTGTTTAAGGAACTTATCTTGTTCTTTATGGATATGATCTTCTCTTTTATTTTTATGAATTTACCTTTTATACCCTTATACTTACCGGAACCCTCTTCCGGTTCTTCATCGTCATCCGGATCAAAGATATCCTCATCTTCTTCCGATTCCTTGATATCGGTATCATCGGTATCGTCAGTTGTATCTTCGTCCTTATCGGTTTTTTCACCCTTACCGTTTTTCTCATCCTCAGATGTGATCACGGGCTTATTATCTTCTTTAGCTTCTGAAGATTCTTTAACTTCTTTATCTTTTTCCTCTGCCCCGCTGTCCTTCCCGTCTTTCTTCTTTGCGGCGTCTTTTTGTTTCTGCTTTTCTTCCTTCTTCCGGCGTTTTTCTTCTTTTTTCTTTGCTTTTTCTTCCTTCTTCTTTACGAACTCCGGATCGGTGGAATAAATCTTAAACAGTCCGAACAGCCTCGCATTGATGATCATTCCCGTACTGTCCACATCCACCGTCACATGAACTATATGAAGCAGCCAGGACACAACGGCATTTGCCTTTATCAGAAGCTGTTTTTTCTCTTCCTCTTCCGCTTCCCCGCTTTCTTCCTTTTCATCGGAACCCTTTATCTTGTTCATCAGGGCATCACGTTTTCGCCGGCTTATCACATCCTCATTCAACGTGCCTTCCTCGGGATATTTTACCGCCGCCTTATATCTTACGGGAACAAAACCTACAAGCAGCACAATAAGCAGTAACAGTCCGACCACTACCGCAATTATTATTCCCAATATTTTTAAAATTGTAAGAATAACCGTAAGCACTGCATGCTCCTAACCCAGCTTATTTCGCTGCTGCCTTAAAATACTCTTTTAATCCGTCGGGGCTAAGCGGAATATCATCCGCCGTGATCTTTTTTATGATCTCTATCACAAGCTCTTTGGCCTCGTCCTCTTTTCCGGCCAACCCGACTATCATAACATCCGTATCTTCCTTTTTAAAATGCTTTGCAGGAAACATAAGGATATTGTATATATCGAACAGATCGGTCCCGTTATCATTGAGCGTGACAACATATGCCCCGAACCTGATCTTATCCGGTTTTTCGATCTTTTTTCTGATCTTTTTGACTTTTTTCTTTACACTGTCCGTAAGAAACAGTTTCCCGCTCCATTCGATCACTTTTAATTATTCCTCCATGTCCTCCGAACCGGAAGACAAAATATTTGATACCGCGATATTTTTCTCATGATTGTTGCTGCAGGACGAAAGTGCTTCCCTCACATAATTCATAACCTCGGTACGTGAATTGAAAAATACCGGAAGTGAAGAAAGTGCCGCTGCCATCCTTGCACGGTTAAGAGTCCTTCCGTCAGCACTAAAGCAGGCTTCAAGCTTACCCTTAAGACCTTCAAAAGCTTGTTCTACCGCTTTCTCATCGGCTTCTTCAGGTACCTCCGTATCGAGATCTGCATAAAGGGATGATGACATAAGTCTTCTCATCCTCTCGAGCATTACCGCTTTTTCGGAAAGCTCTCCCTCTTCCGACTCAATATATCCCGCAAGCTTTGCCTCTAAAGCAGGAACCTTCTGTGACATATCCTCAAGCTTTCCTTCCAGGCTTCCGAGGATTTTTTCCGCATCCGCAGCATTATCACCGTTTAGAGATGAAGACAGCTTTATAAGCTCAATGAGCTTTTCGACATCTTCTTTTTTCTCCGCTCTTACTTTCTCGTCGGTTCCGCCGATAACGCATATATAATTGCATATACCTGCTAAGTCGTTCAGATACTCATATCTCTCCCTTATCTTTTCAAGATCGGGCTTTTCTTCCATGCTTTTAAGCACTTCATCACCGGAAATACCGGTACTGCTCTCAAGCATATATACAAATCTGTCCAGGATATCGCAGTCGGACCCGATATATAATTTCATACCGTTTTTGATTATATCAAAAAATCTTACTTTTGTCATCCTGACCGGAAGCTCATATACGGCATTTTTTATACGTTCGTTTATTATCGCATTGTCATTGACCGCAAATATGCTCCTAAGCACTATTTTGGCTGCCTCGTCATCGTCGGGATAATCAAAACTCTCCCCTTCCTTTGCCTCTCTTTCCGAAACATATTTGTCAAGTTCAAGTCTGTCTATTATCTTTACGAGTTTTTCAACCTCATCCCTTATCTCTGTCTTAAGGGCATCGGCTTTTTTCCCGGTCTCCTCCAAAGAAGCATAATCACTGAATGACTTTTCCACTAAAGCTTCAAGTCCGGTCCTGAACCCTAAAGCCTGTGTATCCTCTTCTGTCACGGGCTTCTCTAAGTCTCTTTCCTTAAAGCAGTAGTAATCTAAGGCGAGCTCGGTAAAAGCCAGCTCAAAATATGTATTTTCAAGTTCCTTAAAGTAGAACTCATAATTAACACTCTTACTCAAAACAAAATCCTCCGAAACAATATCACGTTATACCAGCAGATTGATATATACGGCATTCGGTGTATACTTCAAAAACTCAGGTCCGCCTATCAGTCCTGAGAATACACTCACAAATCCGAGTATTCCGAGTCCTATTACAAGGACCGCTCCCACAAGCTGATAGCTCTCCGTCTTTTTTACTGCCTTGGAGATAAAAGTACATACCGCACAGAGTATCAACAGATACACAATGCTTGCGATAACCGCCTTTATATCCGAGAACAGCAAACCTGCTACTATACTCAAAGGTAAAGTATACATGAAAATTCCCAAAAAGTCCATCATTTCCTTCGGAATTCTACTGCCCGGGAATTCTTTCAGTCTGTAAGCTACGCCGTTTTCGTATTCCATACAGAAGCAGTTGCACGAAACGAACGCCATAAGACAGAGCAGCATAGCCAGCATACCCGCTATCATCTGCTTATATATCATTCCGTTCGTTACCTGGCGTTCTTCTATCTTTTTAACCTTCGGATCTCTGTAAACCGCTTCAAAGTTAAACGCAAAATCGTTGCTGTCGTACAGCTCTCTTATGTATGCACTGTACTGCTGCTTGTCGAGAGCATTTGTCGGAAGGGAATCCTTATAAAGCCTGTAGCTTTTGTTTAAGCATATCTCATACATCATGGCTCCTGCCACGATATCGCTTATCATTACGGACATCTGGTCATCTTTGCCCGAGATAACGGTCACCAGGTCATCAACATCCTTATTTCTTACCCTGGCTCCATACCCCTCTTCGATAATGAAGATACTGTTGATATATCCGTCCAGCAAAAGTTCTTTTAAGTCATCAAGACTTTCTTCATATATATATAATGAAGGCGTATTTCTCATCTTTTCCGCGAGCAGTGCGGCTTCCTCGCTGTCATCGGCGACATACATTCCTACCGGTACCGCACTTCTTTCCTCCGCAACCGACGAGAGACCCATCAGAAGGGCAAACATGACTATCACGGAAACAAAATAACATATTCCCGCTGTCCTGTCCTTTAAACATATTTTCAACCTGAGAATAAAACGGCTCATTTTATACCTCTTAAATAATCAATCATCTTCAGATTCCGGAATTAAGTATAAGCTTGATAAACCAGTAGGTCGGCGTAAATCTGGCCACTACGGCACATCCCTCGGGGAGATACATGATCGGGATTATCCCGCCTCCCGCTATGGTGGTAAAAAGTATAAGCATGTTGCCGAGTATCATATAGCCCGATACAGAATTGATAAATCTTGATATAAGCATGAAGATAATACATGAAACCGCAATGGCACCCATGATAAATATCAGGGCCTTGGGAGGAACCTTTAAGTCTCCGAGCAGCATCACCGCCAGCATTGAGACCACCATGATCAGTCCGTATATCAGCATGAATGCTGCAAGACTGCTCCCGTAATAACGCACACCGCTGATACCGGTAGACCTGAGTCTCACTCCTACCTGCCCCAGCTTTTCCTTTAATACCTTAAGTCCGGCAAACAGTCCGCCATACAGGATAAGAAGTATTATACCGGAATAAACGTAATAATTGATAAGGGAGATACCCTCAAAACGGTCTATGGTCTCACGTTTGAAAAAGCTGTCCTTACCAAGTGCCGTAAAGAGAAGGTCATAGGAAATGGTCACATTCCTGTCGCTTACCGTAGCCCTGTCATAACCTTCGGCTCTCATGACATCCGCCAGTCCCTGGCAGTTGATCTCGACAGCCGTGATATAATCCGAATAAGCCTTCATAAGGTTATCCAGCAATACCATCTTGGTCTTGTCCGTACTGTTGATCACCGTCTTGATCGGAGTATTCTCGAGTCCTACGAGTTTTTCCGTAAATCCTTTGTGCAGGACGACATAGATATCCAGCTCGCCCCTTTCAAACATTTCTTCCATCTCTTCCCTGGTCCCGCGGACAACATTAAAATAAGATGTGAATACTTCGTTTTCATCAAAGTAAGTGGCAAGCAGTGCCGAATGCTTCGTCTGATCCTCATCAACTATTCCCAGTGTGGCCGCAGGTCTGTCCGTATCATTCACACAGAAGAATATGCCGGCTGCACACAAAAGCACCAGGAATAAAAGCAATATTAACATTTTTCTGTCGCTTAATATCAGCTTTATGTCTTTAGAAAACATATTAATACCTTCCGTCAGGTTTTATGTTCATGTGTATATAAATGGTCGCTGCAATATTCATAGCTTCCGTTACATTTGCTGCAGAATCTGAATTCTAAGGAATCGTCATCCTTTTCCGTTCTGCCGCATACGGCACAGCGGTGTCTCGGCTGGTCGCCGCCCCTGTATATGTTCACTATCTTTCCGTGCTGGGCCGCACCGGAAGAAGCAGCGTGTCTTTCGCTGTTTTTCACACTCTGCATAAACTGCTTCTGTATACGGGTCCTGAATCCCAGTCCCCTTCTCTTCATGGAAGTATAATGGATAAAGAAATTAAGAAGTGCATATGCAGTCATGACAACCGAAAATATACCGTACCACTTGCCTAGTCTGAAAGCCTTGGCTATCTCTACGCCGAGCAGGACAAAATGAACAATGACCATATGCTTTGCCTTAGGTCCTAAGCACAGTATGGACATCCACACAAGACATTCCGCAAGAGTGATAAATCCCATGAATTCGCCGTAATACTGGAATGCCTGATATACATCCACCGCTATAGCCAAAAGCCATATCATGGTAAACATACTCATGCCGCCGTTACCCATACCGAATCTGAGTTCCGGGAATGTAAGCGCAAAAGCCAGGAACAGCGTTAGATTTATATAGCTCAGATCGGCGGGGAAGCTGGCTCCGTATCCGTATGAGACATAAACGATTATATACATAGTCACGACCGCAAGGATATTAAACAGGATACCCGATATGTAAAACAGGGTAAACCTGAACGATCCCCACACATTTTCTATGGCTGTACCGAACAGGAAATATACATATAAAGATATGAACATTCCGAATATATTATTGACATTTACAGGCTGTATGATAAAGGTAAAAATCCTCCAGATCTGGCCGCTTAATATCTTATCTATATCGAGTGTGAGCCAGCTGTCATAAAAAGTATCATCTATCAGATATATAACAAACCCCGCCAGATAAAGACCTATGACATATCTCATAAGTCCTTTTATGGCGAATTTTCCGAATTTCTTTTCCAGCTTGTCTATCATTGTACTTCCTGTCTCCTGTAAAAATTATAAAAGTGTCAGACCGTCTATCTTAGGCTCCACGGTCATCGAATAATTGGTATAATAAACCACAAATCCCGGCTTTGCACCGTTAGGCTTCTTTACATCCTTCCTCTGCAGATAATCCACATCCGTCTTTGATCCGGAAGCAGCTTTTGAGTAGTACGCAGCGAGTGAAGCCGCCTGTTCATATACCCTGTCGGGAAGTTCCCTGCCTTCGGTCTTTACTATCACATGCGAACCAGCGGTCTTCTTGGCATGGAACCACCAGTCGCCGCCGTTAGCGAGCTTAAACGTAAGCTCATCGTTCTGATAATTGTTCTTTCCTACATACAGATGGAATCCGTCCTCCGTAACATAATGCAGAGGCTTTGACTTTTCCCTGTTCCCGGCATTTTTAGAGGGAGCGTTTCCTTTTCCGGATTTACCCTTACCGCCGTTTGCATCACGGCCCTTTCCGAAATGTCCCTTTATATAGCCGCACTCTATGAGCTCATTTTTTATGACGTCCAGATCATCCGCAAGCGTAGCCATTTCAAGTGCCACATTCACGGACTCCAGGTGCTCTAACTCCTCTTCACTTGTCTTAACCTGCACGGAGACCGCCTCATATGTACGCTTTAGCTTCGCATACTTTTCATAATACTTCTTGGCATTCTCAAGAGGGCTTAAATCCTTGTCAAGCGGTACCTTTATATCCTCACCCGTATAGTAATTGTTAAGCACGCACTCGCTTAATCCTTCTTCAAGTCCGTATCCGTAGGTGGTGAGCAGCTCTCCGTAAAGCTTGTATTTATCCCTTTTTTCGGTATCCTTAAGCTGTTTTTTCTGCAGTTCCAGCTTCTTTACCGTTCTTTCTACGGCATTTGCGACAACCTTTCGAAGATCCGCCGATTTCTGGCGGATATTGGTTATCACATTTTTCTTGGCATAATACTCCTCAAGTACATTGCTTATGCTGTCGAAATACACAACATGCATATCGGGAGCGTCTTCATATGATGTGAGCTTTAAAGAGGAAAACTCTACCGGTGTCCCTTCTTCTTTTTCCTCTCCTGTATATACCTTATCGCTGTCAGACTTAAAACATATGCACGGAGTAAAGCTTCCGTCCTTTATTTCCTGCATCATCGCGCCAAAACGTCTGTACAGATGTATGAGCATATCCCCGGAAAGCTCTTTAGTATTTGTCTCTCCGTCAAATCCTGCTCTATGTATAAGCTCATTTGACATAAGGGGACTGAAACCGGTATATGTCATATATATTGCCTTTGAAAGACTGTCCGGATATCCTCCTATATGAGATACAAACTCTTCCTCGCATGTCACGGTCGGATCAAGCTTGTCACCCTGCTTCGGGATAAAATAATCCCTGCCCGGAAGCACTTCCCTTACGGAACTCATGGCGGAGGAAACATGCTTTATACTGTCTATTATCCTTAATCTGCCTTCTTCTTCCTCACAGAATATGATATTGCTGTGCTTACCCATAATCTCGGTTATAAGCTTTTTTCTGCATACATCTCCCATTTCGTCGAGATGTTCGAGCTCCATAACCACCACTCGTTCAAAATCAGGCTGATATACATCAACTATGCGGGCGGTACCTATATATTTTCTCAGCAGCATGCAGAAATTAGGTGCCGTGATGGGAGCTTCTTTTTTTGATGAACTTAAGTATATGAGCGGAAGGCTTGCATCGGCCGAAATAAACAACCTGTACTGATCGTAATTCTTTATAGTGATCAGCAGTTCGTCCTTTTCGGGCTGCTGGATCTTAAGTATCCTGCCCCCGACAAGCTTCTCCTTCATATCACGTACTATATTTGATATAACTATTCCGTCAAATGCCATTTCAAAAACCTTACCGTAAGCGGCTTATAGCTTAAGTCCCTGCGGTTTTCTTTCTTTATATATAAAATAATATCTGTATCCGAGACTGCGCAAAAGCTCTTCAGCCATATTAAAATCATAGGCAAGATGCTGTTCCATATGCGCATCTGAACCTATGGTAATAAGCTCTCCCCCGAGTTCCCTGTATCTTTCAAGGATTTCCCTCTTAGGGTGTACAAATCCCAGGCCGTACTTTAAGCCGGCGGTATTGATTTCAAGTGCTTTTCCCTTGTCTATTATCTTCTTCAATATGCTGTCAATCTGATCCGAAAAGTCCGCAGGATCGTATATTTTTCTCCCGTACAGCCTCTTAAGTACAGCGGGGTCATATACATCTTCTCCGTTTCCTTTCCTGCCCTCGTCAAGCAACAGCCTCTCCAGTCCTTTTTCTTTGATGCTCCTTAACGTTGCTTCCTGCGAGACATACCTGACAAGATAATCAAGATGACCCAGGGAGTCAAAACAATCATAGTCAGAAACGTTTTTATCAATGGCATCAAAATATCTGTCAAGCCCTTCTTCTGCCGTTCTTTCATACCAGTATTCCTCCCAGTAAGGATCTATATTCTCCAGACAGTGTGTGGAACCGATGATAAAATCAAAAGGATACTTTGCTGTGAGTTCTTCATATTCCTTAATACACTTATCTTTAAGCTCCGGCTCATCCCTCAGTCCTATCTCCATACCTATACGGATATCAGCCCTGCCAAGGTATCTGTGTTTCAGTTCCGAGATCCTCTCATAATATTCATCCACGTCAAAAATAAAATCTCCGCCCGATTTTTTGCTGCACTCCTCCGGGAAATACAGGTCCATATGATCTGTAAAGCACAATCCCTTAAGCCCTGCAGCCAGCGCCTTTTCGATCATATTTTCCGGTTTTTCCTCCGAATCGGTGGAAAAAAAAGTATGCAGATGAAAATCATATAGTATCATATCACGTTTTACTCTCCAAAACTTTTAAAAAAACATTAAACCGTAAGGCTCCTTAATTCTTCCGTAAGGTCACGTATCTTAGCCGTTAAGATCTCCGCCTCGGACATGGTATTATACTTTCCTATACTGATCCTGAGCGACCCCTGTGCCCACACGTTATCGAGCTTTATCGCTCTTAATACATGCGATACTTCTTCCGTTCCCAGGCTGCATGCGGACCCCGTGGACACACATATTCCTTCTATGTCAAGCCTTAATACCAGTGAAGTCCCGTTCACTCCTTTGAATGAAAAATTAAGTATCCTTTCGCCATCCCCGTTTTGTACGGTATCCGGTATATTTTCCAATATATACTTCTTTATATATTCTCCGATCTGTTTTTCACGGACCGATGTTTCCTGCATTTCCGCCATAGCGGTCTCACAGGCTGCACCCAATCCTACTATCCCCGCTACATTTTCGGTACCGGGTCTGAGTCCTCTTTCCTGGCTTCCGCCCTGCATAAATCCTTTCGGGTTCAGTCCTCTTCTTATATATAGAAAGCCTGTGCCCTTAGGACCATACAGCTTATGCGCACTTGCACTTAAAAGATCTGTACCGGACTTCTTAACATTTATGTTTAAATGTCCAAGTACCTGCACTGCATCGGTATGGAAGAGCCATCCCTTTTCATGTGCGATGGCGGCCAGTTCTTTGACAGGGTTAATGGTCCCGAGCTCATTATTGACAGTCATCACCGAAAGAAGTCCCGCTTTTTCATTGCCTGCGCCACTGTTTTTAAACGCTTCCGACACGGCAGAGGCTGTGACTCTTCCTTTATCATCGGGATCGGTTAAGCATGTTTTTCTTCCTTTCGACTTTAATGCATATGCAGTATTAAGGACCGACGGATGCTCTGCGGAAGAAGTGATGAGACCGCCGTTTATAAGCCTTAATGCCGTATTGTTGCTTTCCGTCGCTCCGGACGTAAAATATATCTCATCCGGACTGGCACCGATAAACGCGGCCGTCTGTTCCCTGGCGGTATTTACCGCCTTTCGTGCCTCGAAACCTATTGAATACTTTGCGGAAGCATTCCCGTAAGAAGTACCAAGGTAGGGAAGCATCGCTTCAAGCACGCGCTCATCCATGCGCGTTGTGGCCGCATTATCAAAATAAACAATATTATTTAACACCTGATCACTGATCCTTCTTTACTCTCTCATTGGAACCGTCATACATGATGAATGCATCCCTGCCGCTTCCCTTAACAGCATACAGAGCCTTATCGGCACATTCCACAAGCTCTGCATAAGTAGTACCGTGATCCGGGAACATGGCGATACCGATACTTGCCGATTTCTGTATGATCTTTCCGTTAAACTCTACAGGCTGTCTTAATACATCCTGCAGCTTCTTGGCCTGCTTTATCTGGTCTTCCTTCTTTTGAACGTTGCAGGCGAATACCACGAACTCATCACCGCCTATACGTCCGACTATATCACTTGAACGGAACGACTTGGTGATAGCCTTTATTACTTCGATTATGACGTTGTCACCTGCGATATGTCCGTAGGTATCGTTAACTTCCTTGAATTTATCGATATCCACAACGAAAAGCATGCCGTTCTTATCAGGATTCTCATCCATATATCTTTCGATGAATATCTTTGTATATTCCTTATTAAGCGCACCGGTAAGAGGATCCCTCATGGCCTTTGTTTCAAGACGGGCAAGTTCCTTCTTGTGAAGGTCGATATTGATGATCTTTCCGATGACCTCCTTTACCATTCCGTTCTGATCCTTTACAGGCATGGCTATAAGCCTGCACCATACATAGTTGCCCTGGATGTTCTGGATGCGGAGCTGCTCATCCACCTTATCTCCTTTTGCTACCAGTATACGGAAAAGCTCTGCGAATCTCTCGGTATCCTCCGGTGATATAAACGGATCGTTGGTATGACCTTCAGCAAGGAAATCCTTTATCGTAGTTTCGCCCATATAAAAGGAATTGTAGTTTTCCGACATATTCATGATATCTTCTGAGATATCATAGTCAAAAATAACGTCATTTGAAAGTTCTGTTACAAGTCTGTATCTCTCCTTCTGGAGAGCGACTTTTTCACTTAATATCTTGTCGTTGGTAATATCCAGTACTACTGCGCTGACCATGCAGACCTTCTTCTTTATTACCGCATTACCTGACAGGAGCACCCATTTTACACCCTGTCTGGTTTTTATCTGCAATTCCGCTTTTATCTGCTGTCCGGGTTTTATCTTTGCTGTCTTGATCTTTTCCGCATAAGAATCTTCCAGCATCTTATAGAAATTATTCCCGAAAAGACCTTTCATTTCATCATAATCATATCCGGCAAAATTATAAAAACCCTTGCTCGCATACGTAATGTATCCGTCGCCCTGCGCAATAAACTCCACGACGCCGGCACCGATCTCATTGGTAATGCTCTGAACCTCACGGGCAATATCCGCAGAACGTTCCTGATTTCTCCACATATAATAAACGAATACTGCAAGCATCAGTACCGCAAAAACGCTTAATGTTATCGTAACGATGACCGGCTTGGGCAGATCCAGCAAGCCGCTTAAGAGATATAATATTTTCATAATATGCCACCTCTTTTAACATGCATAGTAAATCAATATATATTGTATCACATCTGCACCAATGCCGCAACTAAAAATGAAAAAGGGGCTCGTGACGGGCAGTTCCCGAACTTAATTGTCTTATGTTGCAATTAAGTCGGGATGCTGCCCGGACAGAGCCCGCAACATAATCTCCTAGGATAATGTAAAAATCCGTCTCTTACCGAGACGGATTTTCTTTGATTGACCGCGCCAAAAAGATATTATCCGCGGGACAAAACGCACTCATAAGCCTTCCGGCTTCGCCGTAAGACGTCGCTGAAGCGACTTCTGCTTACTCGTGTGTTTAGTCCAGCTTCCCCAGCTTTATCAGCAAAAGAATCAGGAAATACAAGCGAGCTTGCATTTCCTGATTCTTGCTGATAGCTGCGGATAATATCTTTTTAGTGCACCTAATGGGATTCGAACCCATAGTACAAGCTTCGGAAGCTTGCGTGGTATCCATTCCACTATAGGTGCAAAGCATATTATAGCAAAAGTGCCGGGTAAAAACCCGGCATATGCTTCAAGAAAATTAAGCTTCTTCCTTAACAAGGATCTCCTTCTTATTGTAAGATCCGCAAGCCTTGCATACTCTGTGAGGCATCATAAGTGCACCGCACTTGCTGCACTTTACAAGGTTCGGAGCAGTCATCTTCCAGTTAGCACGACGGCTGTCTCTTCTAGCCTTTGAAGTTCTGTTTTTCGGGCAAATAGCTCCCATTTTACACACCTCCTTAAAACATTCTAAACTTTTCGTCCAAAATCGCACATACGCTATTATACCATAGAAATCAAAAATGTCAAATATTTTTTTGAGGATTTTCAAGTTTTATGATACTGTCGTCTATGGTAACCTTTATCTTGTTGTCCTTTAGCTCCAGAGAATCAAGCATATTGCGGGGTATCTGTATTCTGCCCGCCCTGTCGACGATGGTATACTCATCCTGGGTTTCCTCTTCCATCCAGTTGATCTCACCGTTTCCTATATTGGAGTAATGCTCCTTTAAAATCCTCTCGCTGCTTATCTTGCCGTCCCTGATGGCTACTACTCTTGCAACCTTCTTGGAAAGCTCGACATCATGGGTTACTATGATTATGGTCTGGTTATATTCCTTATTTAAACGTTTAAACAGGTCAAAGATATAATCTGCCGTCTTTCTGTCTACAGAACCGGTAGGCTCATCGGCAAGCAGAAGCTTAGGCTTATTGGCAAGAGCAATGGCTATCGCTATACGCTGCTGCTCACCGCCTGAAAGCTGGTTCATCCTGCTGAATTTTCTGTGTGACATGCCGACCAGGTCAAGAAGCTCCAATGCACGCTCCTTTTTATTCTTTTCACTGGTAAGATGCATGGGCATCATAATGTTTTCCATGGCGTTCATAAAAGGCAGAAGGTTTCTTCCGTTATTCTGCCATACGAAGCCTACGGTATCCCTCTTATATATAACCTTTTCCTTCGGGGTAAGCTTAAACAGATTCTTGCCGTCCACAAAAAGCTTGCCGGCACTCGGCTCGTCCAGGCCGCCCAGCATATTAAGGAATGTGGACTTACCGGAACCGCTGTTACCGATAATGGCGGTAAGCTCGCCTCTTTCAACCCTTAAGTCAAGTCCCTGAAGAGCCAGTACTTCAAGCTCCGAGGTCTTATATATCTTTACAAGGTTTTCCGCAAGCACCATGGGTGAATTCTCGCCGGTGATCAGATCATTGTCTGTAGCCTCATTCGCCATATCCGAGGTCATGGCGGACATACTCTCCGCGCTTCCCTCTTTAACCTCTGCAGTCTCGGCTTCTCTGTTTATCTCTTTTTCTTTCTTTACGGTTTTTCCCATTTTATCGCTCTCACTTTAATTCTTCTTTATTGATGACCTTTGCGGCAACAGCTCCGTCCTCTATGGTATATACCATGTCACCGGCGTCCATAAGTCCGGTATCATGTGTGGTCATGACTATGGTAACACCTTCCTCTGCCACAAGCTTTTTGAAGATATTTACGACCGTGATAGCCGTCTGGCTGTCGAGCTCTGCAGTAGGCTCGTCGGCAAATACGACTCTGGGCCTGTGTGCTATTGCTCTCGCTATGGCTACTCTCTGCTGCTCACCGCCTGAAAGCTCCTGAGGCATATGATCGGCACGGTTCTGAAGGCCTACCATTTTCAGGCACTGGTGTACTCTCTTCTTTTTATCCTCGCTGTACCCGGACAGACGGAGGCTGAATTCAACATTTTCATACACCGTCATCATAGGTATCAGGGATACCGACTGGAATACAAAGCCGACGTTTTTACGTCTCAGTTTTTCCTTTCCTGTATCGGACATCTTTGTGATATCCTCTCCGTCAAAGAAAACCTTTCCGGCCGAGGGAGCATCCAGTGCTCCCAATATATTCATCAGAGTGGTTTTTCCGGATCCGGAAGGACCCCTTAAGATTGTCAGTGTCTTTTCAGGTATCTCTACAGACACCTGCTTCAATACCTTCACGGGTTCTCTTCCGGCTATCGGAAAGTTTCTGTCTACATTTTCTGTTTTAATGATATATTTCTGCATTTATACAACCACGCTTTCATTATGTATAAAGTATGATCGATCAATCAGTCTTCACCAAGCTTAAGAGCCTGAGAGATCTTCATGTTATATACCTGCTTGATAAGAACCGCAAGACATGCGACAAATACGATACCGATTATCACAAGAAGACGTATGATATCCGAATCCCTGGTGATAAGCTCAAGCGGCAGCGACCTGTCCGTAGCCGAGTATGCGATCTGTATGATAGGTACGAACATCCTCGAGGATATCCATCCGATCACAAGACCGAACAATATGGCTACCACACCGGTAAGTACCTGTTCGTTTACCAGCATGTGGATGACTTCGTTCTTTCCCATACCCATGGCTCTGAATATACCGAAGAGAAGTTCCCTTGAACGTATGGACAATGTCCAGTAGATGATATATCCGATACCGCAGATAAGCAGTATGGTGATAAAGCTCATGGTAAGGATTCCGTTGGTACCCTGGAAAAGAGCTTCTCTTCCGATCGCTGTCTTTCTTTCTACAGCATCGATAAATTTGGTAAGCTTAATGCCTCTTTCGTTTATGAACTCATATACGGAATCGGTCTTACCGTCCATATTAAGCCATATCTCATAAGGGAATACGCCTGCCTTCTCCTGAACTGCCGAAAGATGCGCAACTACCATGTAATGCTCTTCGTTCTTTGATGTTCCGTCTGAAGCTATGACAATACTGCTCTTGTTGTAGCCGGGCCAGTAATCAAAGAAACCGTATACTATACCGGTACCTGTTCCGGTCTTTATGGGATCGTTAATGGTATATGTTATCTGGTCACCGATCTTTACTCCGAGTTTTTCCTTAAAATTCATGGAAACAAGTACCGCATCGGAATTCTGTGACAGTACGTTTAAATACTCGTGATAATTGTATTGGAGAAGCTTTGAATCCATCCTGGTAGTTTCTCCGAATGTCTTGGTGTTGATACCCATCACGGTTACAGGATTCTCACTCTTGTTTACCGTAACGGTCGCATCAGAGGTCTTATAAACCTTTGCTATCGACTTAACACCGGGGATATCGTTATATTTTCCTGAATCCGGTTCGGTATATGAAAGCTCGACCTCCTGTGAAGGATCGTGTGACGAGAATACCTGATTGTTTCTCCAGTACTCCTGTATTACCACATCCGCACCGATGTTGTAATCGTTGTTCTTCTCTGCATTGGCAAGTATGGTCCTTGCAATGGTGGTATTGAACATACCGAATGCCACGGTAAGTACCAGGAATACCATGATGAATGCCTGCTTGCCGCCGGTACGTATAAGCTGGAGGAATGAGGTGTAGCTTGCAGGCTGCCATCTGCTCTTTCCAAGCTTAAACAGTACCAGTATCAGGAACGAATGAATTCTTAGCGAGAAAAGACCCGCACCAAGTATAAACAGTGAAGAGCTTAAGAAGATGATCGGGTCAAGAGATTCTCCCGAAAGCACCTGCACAAGCAGTTCGTCCTGTCTGGAACTGAATGAATAATAACCGTATATCGATACTCCGAGCATGATAACATCCAAAAACAGCTTCTGCCATAACGGCTTAGCCTGTCTTGAACGTTTTCTCTTTACGGAAACGATGGATGACGTTGACTTCTTAAGTACGGGAAGCAGTGTCATGAATGTTGATATCAGTACTGCTGTAAAGCCGTATAACAGTGCTTCTCCCGAATATCTGACAGCAAGTGATCTTCCTGCTGAAAACTCAAGGAATGCACTCGAGGTACCGAGCATCTTACATATAAGCTTTCCGAGCGGCAGACCGATGATAAAGCTTATAAGACTTAAGAAAAGTGACTGGAAGAAATACAGCCTTATGATCTGCATCCTGCCCGCACCTCTCGACTTTAAGATCGCGATCTCGTTTTCCTCCATCTCGAGCATCTGACGTGATATCATGAAAAGGAATGCACAGAGGAGTACGATTACGGGTACCTGTAATATAAGAAGTGTAACCGATATCTGTTTCTCTTTTACCGCATAATCCTTAAGCAGGCTGATATATGAAGGGTCAGCCATCTTACTGTATACGGTATTGTTCTCACTAAGAGCGTTATCCGTGATAGCTATTATCTCGTCAATCCTTTCGGGATCAAGCTGTGAATAATCAAGCAGCACATAATAATGCTCATTTATATTGTTGGACAATACATAATTGCCCATAAAGCCTTCTTCAAACACCTTCGGGGATATCATAAGATGATCGCTGTAATATCCGGGAGGATTTACCCAGTAATTATCGCTGTCATCCGAATTGGAATATACACCCGTGATCCTGATCTTCACCTTATTTTTCCCGGCAAATTTCAGGCTCTTCATATCAATCTCCATACCGATAAGGAGATTGTGGTCCACCATTGCACTCTGGCTTATGACTGCTTCAATATAACCGTCGTCGGTAAGTGAATCCGAGTACATTTTTCCGGATACTATCTCGGTATGCTTGTCAAAATCGGACATAGCGCCGAGTACCAGCTTAAATTCCTTGCTGTCAGAGGTATAAAGCGTTGTAGGTGTAGCAGTACTTGCAACAAGACTGTTGTAGTTTATTTTTTCCACTTCGGATACTCCGAACTGTTCAGCTACCGTATTGGCAAAATTCCTTGCCCTCTCGCTTTCCTCCAGTCCGGCTGTCTTTCTCATGAGTCCGAGTGTATCGATCAGCATGGGATAAGAATTGTTATCCTTCATGTAATTGGTGAACTCATCAGTAAGCATCCTGTTACGTGATGCATCCTGATACATAGGATGGCTTACGGCTATTGCTACCAGAAGGATATTACCTATCAGCAGGCTTATCGCCATCCATTTTTTATGCAGAACTTTCTGCAGCATTAAGTGAAACATATTGGTCCCCTTTTATTCGAGAATGATTGTGTCGCCTTCTTCTACTCCGAAAACGATCCAGTAGTTCATACTGTCGGCTCCGCCCACTACTACATATCTTTTGCTTGAGAAGCCGTTTATATAAACATTTAAGTACTGACCTTTCTTATCACTTTTAAGAGCAGTCTTGGGTACTATAAGGGCATCCTCTACATAAATCTTGTCGAATTTAACGCTTACGTCGCTGCCCGGCATAAGATTGGATACATCACCGTATATCTCGATTATATCATTTCTTGCCATGAGATTAACCGAAGAAGCCGTACTTTTCATCGTAACCACCCTGCCGGTAAGCTCAACGTTTCTGTTTCCTGTCGACTGCACGATCTTTACGGGCATGTTATATCTTAAAAGATCGGAACCGCCCTCTACAACAACACGTACATTCGTGGGATCACTGATGGTGCACAGGAAGCTCCAGCGGCCCAGCACTTCACCCTTTCTCATCCTGTTTGTAAAACCGATGACTCCGTCCGTGGGAGCATTAACCGTTTTTGTATTTTCAATACTCTCTATCTCGGCAAGTCTTATAACATATCCGTCAATTTTTTCTTCTCTTTTTGATAATTCGTTCTTGTAGGACTCGTACAGCCTGTCATAAGATATCTGTGCAAGTCTTCTGTCACGTTCGCTTCCCTGGTTTAAGGATTTTTTATACTGATTGAGCAAGAGTCTCGTATCAGCCTTGTATTCATCCAGGTTTTTCCTGGCTGCATCAAGATTTCTCTGTACCTCTTCCTTTTCTATCTCATCAACCGTAACATATATCGAAGCGATGGGATCGCCTTTTTTAACCGTATCGCCCTGGCTTACAAGCATCTCCTGAAAATGTACCACTCCTTCGGTCACATCACAGGTCACATACTGATTGCTTGAAAAATCAAGACTGCCCTGTACCGCACCTGTTACGAAGAACTCACCCTTTGTAACAGTGGTCGTATTGACATTCTGTGCAACCTTCTCTTCCAATGCTCCGAAATACAGAGTATCGCTGTCGGCTGCCTTTCCGTTTACCGTAAGGGGGATGCACAGTGCCGCTGCAGCAAGGAAACATGCTGCACGTCTTACGAACTTACCGTTAACTCTTGACATAAATACATGCTCCTTCCTCTAAGCCTTCTACAACTTCCACGTTTGCATTGTCACTGATACCAAGGATAACTGATCTCCTGATCCTCTCGCCATCCTTTATCTCATAAACAAATTCACCCGTTGCATCCGAATATACGGCATTCTGCGGTATAGCCAGTACATCGGCCTTAAAACTCTTTACCTCAATGACGCTGGCATAATCGCCTACGTATATTTCCTCGTCCTTAAGATCCTTTATCTCAAACTTTGTTGCTGGAGAAATACCGTTATTTACAATTACCTTAAGTTCGTTTTTTGTATAAGGGACATAATTAAGTTCCAGACGCTGACCCCTTACCATCGCATAACAGGAATACTCCTTTGCATATGCCGATTCAGAAATGAAATAATTGCATGTTATCATCGGAGCTTTTCCGTTATCAAGTGCTACCACGGCGGTTCCTTTGGAAATATAACTGTTGGTACCCGCTGAAGAAACACCTACTACCGTACCGTCATAAGGAGCCACTATACATACATAACCGATATCCGTTTCTTTTAATTTTTCAAGTCTGTCCTTTTTCTGCTTTAGCTCAAACTCCGCAAGCTCTTTCTTTTGTCTCGTCTCTATAGTCTTTTCGGAAACATCGCCGCCGTTAAGTTTGGTAAGCTCCAGGTCAAGATCGTAGCTTTCAAAAAGCTTTGGCATGTCCTGCTCGATTTCCTTGATCTCATCCTCTAAGTCAAGGATGGTCTGATGATCGTGGCCTACAAGACCTGCCAGGACATCGCCTTTATACACCTTATCTCCGGGCTCGACAAATACGCCGTACAGATATCCGTTCACATCAAAGGAGAACTCATCAAATGACGGGATCACCGCTCCGTCATGAAGTTCAACCTGACTTATATCCATCCTGGAAACATATGTCGTCTCAACTTTAGCATTAGCCGGTTCAAGAAGCGGTATATCCTCCTGCTGTTCTTCTGTGCTGCCCGCGCATGCTGTAAACACACACATGCACACTGTCAACAAAACCGGTATCAAAACTTTTTTAAACATTTATAACCTCCGCATCAGCTCTGACGTAAAATAACCGTATCGTTTTCGCTGAGTCCTCCTGTAATCTCTACATAATCGTCACCGATAAGTCCGACGGTGATCTCTCTCATTTCCCTGACTCCGTCATCGTTTAGTATATAAACATATGCGAAGTCATCGGTCTGAAATACACAGCTTTTGGGAAGTGCCCAGACACTCTTTGCTTCGCCTCTCACGACGGTCACCTTACCTCTGGTACCCATCTGTATCGAATAATCCGGCTGATCAAGTTCATATACTATCTTGAAGGCATCCTTGTCTACCAACGTAACTGTGGCATCATAAGAGGTTTCGGTAGTACTGATATCCACCGATACCCTGTCTCCGACCTTTATATAATCCACCGCATTCCTGTCATTGGTCTGGAATCCGCATACGCTGGCATTGAGTATCGTGATGACCTTTTCCTGTGCGTTGGCATTACTGCCCTGAAGGTTGTTCTTTATAAATGAGATATTGCCGTCTATGCCTGCATACAGAGAACCTGCCGATATCTGCTGTTCGTTGGCGGATATCTTTATCCGGTCAAACTCGTTCTGGTCATTATAATTTCTTCTCTTTTCACGGAGCTTCTGCAGCTTTGTAAGATAGCTCTCTTTTGATGACATGCTTAAAGCTGATGAGTTGATCTTGTTCTCATAAAACTCGATCATTTCATCAGTCTGTTTGATCAAAAACTCATTTTTGTCTATCTCCTCCTGCATGGAGATATTGTCTTTCTCGAGCTGCTCGACATCAAGCTTGGCAAGGAGATCGCCCTCTTTTACCTCATCACCTTCGTTAACATACACAAAGGCTACCGTCTTATCTCCTACAGGGAATGCCAGGTTTTCTTCCATCAGCTGTGTATATGAGCAGGATACGGTACTTGTAAGTACAACATCCCTCTTTTCACAGCTGACTACGTTATAATCGTCAGCCATGTTTTCCCTGACAATGGAGATACTGTGCTTTTCCTCTTCTCCGGAGAAAAGACCGCATCCGCCAAATACCACGGAGGATGCACACAGAAGTGCCGTCATTCTTATTAAGCTTTTTCGGGTATTGCTTCTTTTCATTTATTCACCTCTATGAATACCTTATATCCTTGGCATTCATCTGTATATGATTTTATGCGTGAGTTACCGCAAACATTTTAAATAATAGCACAAACTTATTTCAATCTCTATTCATTTTATAGTATCAAAGTGCCCAATTATTGCTAAAGAAGAAGTGGTTTTTTTGGTGTTTTTTTCCGAAAGATATCTTTCCCTTAAATTCCTTGTTTTATTCTCCACTTCGTCATAAAAATCCAGGGCGGTCATAAGGAGCGCTCCCTGCCCTCTTATGATTATCTGTTCGAGGCCGTCGCTTGTAGCAACTGTAACCCTGTATTTTGAAGCGTTTTCATGAGCAAAACGCTCTATGAACCTGTCCGCCGTTTCAGCTTCTTTAGTAAACACTATGTTTATGTTATTGAATTTCAGGTACTCCGTAGGATGCCCCTGAACACGGTATGCATCATAAACGGCAATGATCTCACTGTCAGAAAGGGCCCTGTAATTGCAAAGTATCTCATTCAGCCTGTCTCGGGCAGCATCAAGATTTATCGAAGCAAGCTCCTTCAGTTCATCCCAGGCAAATATGATATTGTATCCGTCCACAAGAAGATATTTCGGAAGTTCATCTTTTTTGGATTGTCTTGCGGAAGATCCGGAAATTCCGTTATTATCCGTTGAGCCTCCCTTTGGTCCGGTAAGATTCTTATCCCTGTGTTTTCTGAACGGATTCCTGTATTCCTGTTTTTTGTTAGCGTAATAGGTACGTGCAAGTATACTGTCGATCTCTTCCGTCGATACAAACCTGTCCGTGCCGGAAGCTTGAGAAGTGATCTGAATGCCCTGTTCCTTTTCTTCGGTTACGGCTTCCCACTGTTTTCCGGCCCCGGCATTCCCGGGATCAAACTTTACATCGAGGTGCTTGTATTTATCAACCTCGTTCCACTCCACAGGGAATCCTGCTCCATGCGCACAGAATACCGAATACACGGGATTTCTCATATCCGCTTCCGGATTATAATGTACTGCCGATATTACCTCTTCTTCGTTATGACATTCGGAAAATCCCGAAAAATTACAGAAAAAGCTGCCAAGCCCTCCCGTATATGCGGTCACGTCATTGGAATACCCCATCATCTCCGAGACCGGAGCCGTACCGGTAAGTACAGCCATCCCGTCGGAGGTGCCTTCATAATGCCCGGTGATCTTTCCGTGCTTACGGTCAATATCGGTCATGGCCCTTCCTATGCACGAGGAAGGGACCTCAAGGGTAAATTCGTAGTATGGTTCAAGTATACGTGCTTTTCCCGACACCGCTGCCTTCATAAGACCCTGGCGTATAGCTCTGTATGTCGCCTGACGGAAATCACCGCCCTCGGTATGCTTTAAGTGGGCACGTCCCGCTACCAGCGTGATCATCACATCATCCACAGGTGCTCCTATAAGGCATCCCCTGTGTTCTTTTTCATATACATGCGTCATGATAAGACGCTGCCAGTTCGTATCAAGCTCCGATGTAGTACAGTCGGATTTAAAGGATATCCCCGATCCTTTAGGTCCGGGCTCGATAACAAGCTGTACCTCGGCATAATGACGCAAAGGCTCATAATGACCTATCCCGAGCACCGGTTCTGTCACCGTTTCACGATATATGATGCTTCCTCTGTCAAACTCAATATCCTCATTAAACCGCTCGGCAAATCTGCTTTTTAATATCTCAAGCTGGATCTCGCCCATTACATTTATCTCCAGCTCTTTTGTCTCATCATTCCACATGACGTGGAGCTCGGGCTCCTCTTCCTCCAACTCGCGGAATTTCGGCAGCAGAAGCCTCAGTCTTGATATATCCTTTTCAGCCACCTTATATCTTAAGACCGGCATGATGTTTTTACCGGGCAGCGGTTCCTCGTCTCCCAAAACACTTCCCGCTTCTATCCCGGTGAGCCCCGTGACTCCCACGACCATGCCTGCTTCGGCACTGTCAAGGTTCTCGTATCTGTCTCCGTTATAAAGCCTGATCTCGTTTATCTTCTCGGTTAATTCTTCTCCCCCGGCAGGATAAGTCACCGGTTCACGGGTGGCAAGTCTGCCTCCGGTAATTTTCATATATGTGATACGTTTTCCGGACGTATCCCTTCCCACCTTGTAGACTCTCGCAGCAAACCCGTCATCATATGATATCTCCGGCAGGAATCTGCTCATTACCGCAAGCAGGTTTTCGACACCCTCCTGTTTCAGGGCCGAACCGTATATCACAGGAAAAAGCTTGCGTTCCACGATCGCAGTACCGATCTCTTCGTCATCCGTGCCGCCTTTTTCAAGAAATGATTCAAGCAGTTCTTCGTCACACAGGGATATCTCCTCCATGACCGCCAGCCTGTCCGCATTTGAACTGCCGCCTGCAACCAGTTTTGTAAATTCTATACATCCGGGGGAGAGCTCTTTTTTAAGCTCAGCCCCGATATTTCCTTTAAGGGCAGTCTCCCTGTCCATCTTGTTTACAAAGATAAATACAGGTATGTCATAAATATTCAGCAGCTTCCATAATGTCCTCGTATGTGCCTGTATCCCTTCCGGACCGCTTATCACCAGCACGGCCGCATCAAGCACCGAAAGAGTCCTTTCCATTTCGGTAGAAAAATCCACATGCCCCGGTGTATCCAGCAACGTAAAAGAGGCATTACCATATTCAAAAACAGCCTGTTTTGAAAATATGGTAATGCCTCTTTCTCTCTCTAAGGCATAACTATCCAGGAAGGAGTCTTTTTTATCGACCCTTCCCGGCTTTCTTATGGATTTGCACAAATAAAGTATGGTATCGGAAAGAGTGGTCTTTCCGGCATCAACATGTGCTAATATACCGATCACAAATCTGTTCATTTACTGAAAAAACCCTTCTTCTTCTTTTCCGTTCCCTCTTCAGGCTTCTTTCCGGAATAAGACTCGTCAAATTTCTTCAAAAGTTCCTTCTGTTCGGAGTTAAGCTTAGTGGGAACCTGTACCACCAGATTAACATAGTGGTCTCCCCTGTATGACTTATCCCTTACGGAAGGCACGCCCTTGCCTCTCAGTCTTATCCTCGTATCGGTCTGTGTTCCGGGCTTAACCTCATAGATCACGTCACCGTCAATGGTAGGGATTCTTACATCTCCTCCGAGTGCTGCCTGTGCAAAGCTCATATATGCGTTTGAGTAAATATTCATACCCTCACGCTGGAAAGTAGGATGATCGCTTACATCCACTTCTACAAGCATATCTCCGTATCCGCCGCCGTTGGCACCTGGCTCGCCCTTACCGGCAAGTCTTATGCACTGGCCCGAATCAATACCTGCGGGGATAGATACCGAAAGCTTCTTCTTTCTTGAAATATATCCGTTTCCAAGACATGCCGAGCACTTTTCCTTTATGATCTTTCCGGTACCGCGGCACTGGGGACAAGCCTGGATACTCTGTGTCATACCGAACAGGGACTGACGGGTATAAGCCACCTGGCCCTTGCCGCCGCACTGTGAACATGTCTCCACATTGGAACCGGGCTTAGCACCGGTACCCTTACAGGTCTCGCACTGTTCCTTTAAAGTAACTTCTATTTCTTTTTCGACACCCTTCATAGCCTCATCAAAGGTTATGCGCACTCTGACTCTGGTATTGGCTCCGCGCTGGGGTCCGCCCGAACGGCTGCCGCCTCCGAACAGGTCTCCGAATATACCGCCGAGTCCTCCGAACAGATCTCCGAACATGCTTGAGAAGTCCATGGATGAAAAGTCCATTCCGCCGGCACCGCCGTTCTCAAAAGCAGCATGTCCATACTGGTCGTACTGGCGGCGTTTATCAGGGTCACTCAAAACCGCATAAGCCTCGCCGACCTCTTTGAACTTTTCCTCGGCTTCTTTATCGCCGGGATTAACGTCCGGATGGTACTTTTTACCAAGCTGTCTGTATGCTTTTTTTATTTCTTCAGCACTTGCATCCTTAGATACTCCAAGCACCTCATAATAATCTCTTTTATCTGCCATGTCTCTCCCCGACATGACCGCACTGTTTAATTGCCGTCATGTCACCATTATAATCTGTATTAGGGCGAGGTGTTTTCACACCACGCCCCATTATTATATCACAATATTTTTACTCTTCAAGTAATATGGCACTCATTTAAGGGATATTTAAGATATTGCATTAAACTTCCTTAAAATCAGCATCAACCACATCATCGTTGCCGCCGTTGTAACCGCCCTGGTTAGGACCGTATCCGCCGCCCTGGTTGGGGTTGAATCCCTGGTTAGGGTCAAAACCCTGATTAGGATTAAATCCGCCCATATCAGGTCCGGGACCTCCCTGAGGCCCGCCCTGTGCCTGTGCCTTCTCATATACCTTCTGGAAAAGTGCCTGAGAATCGGTCATAAGCTTCTCCTTAGCAGCCTTAAGGTCTTCAACCTCACCGTCACTCATAACCTCGGGATTTGTCTTGTTTAAGATATCCTTTAAGTGCTCGATATCAGCCTGTACCTGGGACTTGTCCGCATCAGAGAGCTGATCTCCTACATCTGCAAGAGCCTTTTCTGTCTGGAATACCATAGAATCAGCTTCGTTTCTGGTATCAACTGCTTCCTTACGCTTCTTGTCCTGAGCCTCATATTCAGCAGCTTCCTTAACTGCACGCTCGATATCGGACTCGCTCATGGTAGTACCGGAAGTGATGGTGATGTGCTGCTCCTTGCCCGTACCCTTATCCTTAGCTGATACGTTTACGATACCGTTTGCATCGATATCGAATGTAACCTCGATCTGAGGAACACCACGTCTTGCGGGAAGGATACCGTCAAGTCTAAACTGTCCGAGCAGCTTATTATCCTTTGCGAACTGTCTCTCACCCTGGGTAACACGGATATCAACCGCACTCTGGTTATCCTCTGCTGTAGAGAATACCTGGCTGCCACGGGTAGGGATGGTTGTATTTCTCTTGATGATAGGTGTAGCGATACCGCCTAATGTCTCGATAGCAAGTGTAAGAGGTGTTACATCCAGAAGCTGGATATCACCTGCACCTGAATCGCCGGCAAGCTTGCCGCCCTGGATGGAAGCACCGATAGCTACGCACTCATCAGGGTTAAGAGTCTTTGAAGGCTCATGTCCGGTCAACTGACGTACCTTCTCCTGTACTGCGGGAACACGGGTAGATCCGCCGACAAGGAGTACCTTTGAAAGGTCGCTGGGCTTGATACCTGCATCACGAAGTGCATTCTGTACAGGGATAACTGTTCTTTCGATAAGGTCTGATACAAGCTCTTCGAACTTAGCACGTGTTAAGTTCATATCGAAGTGCTTAGGGCCTTCTGCTGTTGCTGTAATGAAAGGAAGGTTGATGTTTGTTGTGGTAGCTGATGAAAGCTCTTTCTTAGCCTTCTCTGCTGCTTCCTTTAATCTCTGAAGAGCCATCTTGTCAAGACCTAAGTCTACGCCCTCCTGCTTCTTAAACTCATCGATCATGTATCTGGTGATCCTCTCATCGAAGTCATCACCGCCGAGTCTGTTATCGCCTGCTGTAGCAAGAACTTCGATAACACCGTCACCGATCTCGATTACGGATACATCGAATGTACCGCCGCCAAGGTCGTATACCATGATCTTCTGCTCGTTCTCATTGTCAAGGCCGTATGCAAGAGCTGCTGCCGTAGGCTCGTTGATGATACGCTTTACATCAAGACCTGCGATCTTACCTGCATCCTTTGTTGCCTGACGCTGTGCATCGTTGAAGTATGCGGGAACTGTGATAACTGCTTCGGTAACAGGCTCGCCTAAGTAGTTCTCTGCGTCCTTCTTTAACTTCTGAAGGATCATAGCCGAGATCTCCTGAGGTGAATACTTCTTGTCATCGATGGTAACCTTAAAATCTGTACCCATATGACGCTTGATTGATGAAACTGTCTTATCTGAGTTTGTAACTGCCTGACGCTTAGCTGCCTCACCGACAAGTCTCTCACCGTTCTTTGCAAAACCGACTACCGAAGGGGTAGTACGCTGTCCTTCTGTATTTGTAACAACTGTAGGCTTTCCGCCTTCCATAACTGCTACACATGAATTTGTTGTTCCTAAATCGATACCAATAATCTTGCTCATAATGTTTATCCTCCTTTAATGATCCTTCGCATTCGCTTAGGATACCGTGTATTTACTCTTTTATACTGCATACCGGGTTATGTCACTAGTTCGCAACCTTTACCATGCTGTGACGTATTACCGTGTCATTGTACATATAGCCCTTTTGTAACTCCTGTGAAACCGTATTTTCACCGAACTCTTCATTTTCCTCATGCATTACCGCATTATGGAGATTCGGATCGAATTCTTTTCCCAATGCCTCGATCTGCTTAACTCCGGCATTTTCTAAGATGGTCATCAGCTGCTTATAAATCTTTTCCATGCCCTGACCTACTCCTGAGTTTTTGTCCTCCTCGCTTAAGGCTGCAAGCCCGAGTTCAAAACTGTCTATCGCGGGAAGTATCTTTTCTATGATGCTCTTCGCACCCATCTCAAACATCTGGGACTTTTCTTTGTCGGTACGCTTTCTGAAGTTCTCGAACTCTGCCAGGTTTCTGAGCAGCCTGTCGTTCAGTTCTTTAATCTTTTCGTCCTTTTTGTCGTGCTCGCCCTTAATAAATACTGAAGTCGGCCCGTCGTCAGGTGGAAGCTCTCCGGCCTCACCCTCATTTGTTTCTGCTGCATCCTCTACGGTGCCTTCGGCTTTCTCAACCTCTTCTGCTGCCTCATCTTCCGCTGTGGCACTTTCTTCTTCTTCTTTATCCTCGGCCTTTTCTTCCTCAGCTTTAGCTTTTTCGGCATCTGCTTCAGCTTTCTTCTTGGCAGCCTCTAAAGATTCCTTCAAAAGCTTTTCTTTTATATCAGCCATTTCGTGCTCCTTATTACCTTTGAATTTTCTGTTTTTCTTGCTCATTTTTTATCACATCCTTTTTGTCGGATTTCTATGATTTCTTATTCTTAAATATATCATCAAGCTGTCCCATCATATTCTGAAGGGTACCAACTACTCTTTCGTAATCCATACGCTTGGGTCCTATGATACCGACCTTACCGTATATACCTTCTTCTATCTCATAGGTTGCTGTAACTACTGAGCAATCCTTCATGGAGTCTACCTTGTTTTCATCTCCGATATATACCTGTATGCCCCGCTTCTCGTCCGGTTTTATCTCACCGTTGTCTACGAAATGTGTAAGTTCTTCTTTGTTTTCCAGTGTAGAAAGTATGTCGCGTGCTTTATTCATATCGGAAAGTTCGGGATACTTCAGGATGTTTGTGGCTCCGCTGGTATAAACCCTGATGTCACCCTCTTCCTGAATGGCTGTGGCTATCGCATCAAGTATCTCGGATACCAGCTCCTGATATGCTCCCACCTGACTCTTCAGCTTCTGTACCAGGCCTATGTTTATCTCTTCTATGTCAAGTCCCTGCAGGAATGTATTAAGCGCTAAATTTAGCTTCAGCACATCTTCCTTTACCAGTGCTACATCCGATCTGAACATCCTGTTCTTTACGATGTTGCCCTCAAGTACTATGACTGCCAGCACCTGATAATCATCCACATCGGTGAGCTGTAAAAACTTTATCTTTCTGCTTCTGTACTTAGGTGTGGTGACCATCGTAGCATAGTTGGTATTTGCTGCCAGCATCTTTGCTACCTGCTGCAGGAGGTTTTCCATCCTGTCGGCCTTTTCCAGGAGGTCGTCACGCATGTTATTGACCTCATCGACCTTTTCCTGCATCAGTGTGTCTACGTAAAGCCTGTAGCCCTTGTCTGTAGGGATACGTCCTGCGGAGGTATGGGGCTGTACTATGTAGCCCAGCTCCTCAAGGTCTGCCATCTCGTTTCTGATGGTGGCTGAGCTCAGATTTAAGTCTGTGTACTTTGATATGGTCCTGGAACCGACGGGCTCGCCTGTCTCCAGATAGTTCTTAATTACTGCTTGAAGTATCTTTAGTTTTCTGTCATCAAGATCCATATCTGTACCCTCCGTTTCATTTATTAGCACTCAACTTTATAGAGTGCTAACACCCTCTTGCTATAAGATATCACCAAAGTTTATCTTTGTCAACACTTTTTTTCTAAATTTTCAAAAAATTTGTATTTCTTTTGTCTTTATGCTAGTCACGGGTGCGGAAGATATATAGTCCCCGCACCCTGAACTGCAAAAAAGATATATCGAATTGTCTTTTAAGACTCAACGATATATCTTTTTTGTATTTCTTAAAAATGCCAGAAATTTTTCAAAAATTTCCTGGAACATCTTAATATCGTATTTTATTTTTTAACAAGGTTTTGCAGCCAAATACCTTTCTTAACAAGTATGAATCCGATGATACACTTTATCAGATCGATCATCTGGATGCAGAAAAACATCATAAGTACTTCCATGCCGGTAAAGCGGCTGATTATAAATGCGGTGGGAATACTGATACCCCAAAGGAATACACTGTCAAACAGGAATGTGACGAAGGTTTTTCCTCCGGTACGTAAGGTGAAATACGAGGCATGCATGAATGCATATAACGGCATACATACAGCACTGATCCGGATGAAGCCACATGCAAGTTCCTTTACGCTATCCTCTGAGTTATACAGTTCAGGGAATATTCCTGCCAGTAAGAAAAGGACTATACCCAATAAGAAGCTTGAACCAACTGAAAATGTGATGAGCTTTGTATCTGTGTCTCTGGCCTCCTCAAGTTCACCGGCTCCCAAGAGCTGTCCTACAAGGATGGCTACCGCACTTCCCATAGCGATAAATACTACGTTAAACAGGTTGTTGAAGGTTGATGCTATATTTAATCCGGCAACTGCGTCCAGGCCTCGTCTTGAATAACACTGATTCAGTACTGCCATACCTGCTGACCAAAGAAGCTCGTTCATCATCAGAGGGAGTCCCTTTACGGTTATCTTGCCAACCAGTTCTCCCGGTATCTTCAGACTCTTATACAGACCCGCAGCAAATTTCATTTTGATCGTATGTCTATGTGTCCAGACTATTACAACGATGGCCTGTACAAATCTTGAGATTACTGTAGCTATAGCTGCTCCTGTAACTCCCAGCTCAGGGAAACCAAACTTACCAAATATCAGTACATAGTTGAGGCATAGATTTACTGCTACCGCGATAAGTCCCGCTACCATAGGTACTCTGGTTTCACCGCATTCTCTTAAGGTGCTCGCGTAAACCTCTTCTATAGCAAACGGTATAAGTCCTATGAGCATTACTAATAAGTAGTCATGCCCGTATTTTAATACCATGTCAGCCGACTGGGCTGTTTCTACTTCCTCACTTAAATACAAGGTCATCAGACTTTCGCCACAGGTTAGAAATACTAGGATACCTATGCTAACCAATGACAACGATATATACAATTTATATCTGAAGGAATGTCTGACTCCCTCATGATTGCCGCTACCAAAAAACTGTGCACCGTAAATACCGGGGCCTGCCAATGCTCCGAACAATCCCAGATACAGTACGAACATCAGCTGGTTTACTATGGCTACGCCGGACATCTTTTCGGTACCGACCTGACCGATCATGATGTTATCGAGCAGGCTTACGAAATTTGATATACCGTTCTGTATCATTATCGGCACAGCCACTTTCAAGACTCTGCCATAAAACTTTTTGTCACCTATAAACTTATTTAATTTCATGTTAAATTACCTTATTACTATTATATATATGCTTTAATGTCTCTCGTCTTCATTTGCAAAGCACTCACAGAATCTGCCCGCAAATGATGCCGGTTCATTTCCTGCATATAAATGTGATACATCTCCAAATGATGTTACCCTGAAATATGCCTTACCTTCTCTTCTTTCTTCCGTGCATACAGTCGTAACACTTGTGGGTGCAGCTATGAATCCCTGCCAAAGCTGCATAGTTGGGATATGAAGCAAGTAGCTAAGGAGTACGCACTCAAGTCCGAAATGACAGAATAATACTACAGTGTCATTACTGGGTTTCTCTGCTTTAAAATATTTACCGTTTTTAACATATCCAAGTTCATTTAAAAACTTTTCGAACTCTGTGAATACATGGTTAATCTCTTCACCGGTTCCCGCTTCCTTGAACACCGGATGCTCTGTCCATTTGTCAAAGTCATAAAGCTCATCCGCTACTGTCCAGTCTTCAGGCATCCAGTCCCAGCAGATCGATTCATGATCAGGTCTGTCAGGTCTCTTTATCCTCGTTGGAAATTCCATCAGCCAGTCAAGTGTCACAGGCTCCGGGTATTTTATACCCTCTGCATCCATTTTGTCAAGACATGCTTTCATAGTAGCCTGCGCCCTGCCCAGAGGAGAGGCATATATCCTGTCTATTTTCATCTTCGCAACTTTGTCTGCCAGGAGCTTAGCTTCTTTTCTTCCCTTTTCTGTTAAAGAGTCATTTACATAATCCGGATCACCATGTCTTATTATAATTAATTTCATCTTCTTTTTCCTTCTCTTTATTTGAATTATAATCTACATAAAATCACACAATACTGCGTTATTTAAATCCAGCCCTTTTTCTGTACATCTTATATTATCTTCATCTTCTTCGAGCAGTCCGGCTTCTATATGCTTCGCAATTACACTGCCAAATACATCTTCTATTTTCTTTTCGAACCGCTTTGTAAATTCAGATTTTGAAATACCTTTACACATCCTAAGTCCAAGTATGAAGAACTCAGACATTTGAGCTTCCCTGTCCAATATTTCTTCGACTGTTCTTATATCTTCTTTATTATATTGTTCTTTTTTTATACCATTAACACAGAAATCCCCAGGATAAAGGTAGTATGCTTTATATCTATCCATATCCACTGTGTTTTTTACACGAAGCATTTTGGTTTCGTTAGAAATATTGTTCTTATCTTTTTGCCCATTAACTACATTTTTATCATTCTCATTTTCTTCATCCTTTATATTATATAGAAGGGAATAATTATATTCAGACAGATATGATGCGGCTCCAAGCCCCACTCCTATATACTCTTCACCGTTCCAGTAACCTATATTATGCTTACATTCATATCCCGGCTTAGCATAATTGGATATCTCATATCTCTCGTATCCGTTTTCTTTCAGGATCCTTTTTGTGATATGGTAAATCTCACGCTCTGTATCCTCATCGGGTAATTGCAGACTATCAGGCTTTTCCTCATAGTCCTTATATAATGGCGTACCCTCTTCCAATATCAGACTGTATGCGGAAATATGCTCAGGGGAAAGCGCTACTACTTTTTCCAGAGTATCCTTCCAGTTTTCTATCGTCTGTCCGGGTACTGCTGAGATCAGGTCGATATTTATATTATTAAAACCGCATTCACGAGCCAATTTAAAGCTTTCAATAAACTCTTCATATGTATGTATACGGCCAAGTCTCTTTAATATCACATTATCCGCAGACTGCAGGCCAAAGCTTAACCGGTTTACACCATACTTCCTATATAACAGAAGTTTTTCTTTCGTGACAGTTCCCGGGTTACACTCTATCGTAAATTCAATTTCCCTGCTCTGATAATACTTATTTATAGATTTCAAAAGTTTCTCCGTCTGCTCCATATCAAGCACTGACGGAGTCCCTCCACCTAAAAAGCATGTTAAAATTCTGATTTTCTCATTTTTACTTTCTAAGTTATTATCTCCTGATTTTACACGATGATATTTACCTGTATGATCATTTAAATCTATATTATTACAATCCAAATATGTTAGTCGTTTTTCAACGTTTTCCAGTTCATGGCATAATGCATCCACATATTCACAGGAAAGGCTGCGATGCCTTTCATCAGCATCGCAGCCATATCCGGGAAATGAAAGAAAATCACAGTAATTACATTTTTTTACACAAAACGGTATGTGTACATATAATTCCATATAAAAATCCTATAATCAGTCGTTCTTGTCGTTGCCCTTGGAGTAATCGATAAATGAGATATTCAGATCCACATCACCTTTAATACCGGGGATACTGCCTTTTTCAGAATACTGGAGCATCTGGAAATTATAAGGAAATGTGATATTGTCTGAATAGCAAGCAAACCATTTATCATACTTCAAAAGCTTCTCGAGGTCGATACCCATGATCATATACTTGGTGTTTGCATAGATCATAGGTGTGTAGCCTTCTTTACCAATCTTGTCACAGAAAGCGATGCACATTTCGGTACGCTCATCCCTGCCAAGCTTGTTAGCCCTCGCATCGTAGGTAGTTACTCTCTCTGTATCAAAGATAACAGGATAGGTTATATCATACTTTGAAATAGCCTCAAGTACGTAATTAGCCTCTTCTACGGCCTCCTCTTTTGTAACGGCCTGTGAGAAGAAATATACGCCGACATCGATTTTGTTATCAGTAGCACCCTTGATGTTAGCTTCAAAATATGGATCCATCTCTAAGGTACCCTCATTCATGCCTCTGTATCCAAGACGGATAATAGCAAATTCAACACCCGATTCAGCTACCTTTTTCCAGTCAATATTTCCCTGGTACTTGGAAACATCTATACCCCTTACGGAAGCCTTTGAACCATTCTCATCTATGTACTCCCAGTTATTGGGATCCTCGGTTATGAGACGTTCCCAATCATACTGGCACTCAGGGATATTTTCATTTATTGCTATATAGAATCTTTCCGAATTATACCCGGAGATAGTAACATATCTTTCAGGTATCGACTCCGCAGGGATGATAGTTCCCATCATGGCCGGATCTTCCACGCTTTCCTGAGCAAAAGCACCGAACCTTGCGTTGTTTACCAGTACCGAGCCAAGTCCTAAAGCCAGCTCTCCACGAAGCTCTCCCAGGTAATACTTTCTGCCGAGCTTTATCACAGTTATCCAGTTTATACCCTCGTCTTCAAAGATGAGTCTGAATTCACTGCTGATATCGGTAATTTCAGTATCATCACCGCTTTCTGATACGACATAACCCATCTCGTTAAATCCCGAATCGGTCAGTCCGTATTTATACTGCGCCTTGCTGGTATTAAGTTCGAGAAGGATAGGTGTCTCAGCGAGTCCGCTGGGCTTATCAGAGAATGAAGCCTTTATGAGACTTCCTATCTTTTTATTTAAGTCATCTCCGTAATACTCTGTCAGATTTGTAATATCAACAAGCCTGAATCTCGTAGGCATGCATCCGAAACCGGTATAGTCCGTGATCACAGCCAGTTCATTTCCGTTAACCCTGCACATAAACGGGCAGAGGTTATCAAAATCAGCTACCAGGTCGTAATCAATTTTCTCAAATATACGTTTCTCTCCCTTTTCAAGGAGTACTGCCTTTTTAAACCCTGTTTCGCCTATATAGAACTCATTTTTATAACAGATCTTAAAATCACCCTTCTGGAATACCAGATACTCGAGTCCGTCTATGGTCTCCACTCCGCATGAAAAACCGTCCTTTAACTTACCGGCCAGACTGGCAACCTGCACGGACAGATTCTCAATATACTTTTCGGTAGCAGGTGCAGGTGTCACAGTTTCCGTAACCGGAACCACATCCTGCTGTTCTGTAGACTTTAGTTCCTCTATCTGCTTTTCATAATCTGATTTGACTTTTCCATATACTATAAATAAGGAAACTACTACAGCTATGATCGCTAAAAACTCAATGATAGCTATGCCGATCCAGATACTCTTGTAGCGGCCTACCTCCTTAGCCTCAGCAGTTGCCTCAGCCTCAGCCTGTTTTTCGGTCTCGCTTTTCTTGAGAGCATCGGCCAGTTTCCCGGCCTCCTCACGCTTTTCATCGAGCTCTTTATTCTTTTCTTCTATTTCTTTAAGCAAAACGCCAAGATAGTCCTTAGCAGCCTGGAGCTCGTCTTCCCTAAGACTTCTGCGCTCCTTATCCTGCTCATAGGCTTCTCTCAGTTCGTCGACCCCGCTTTTCTGTTCGTCCATCGAAACTCCTTTCCGATATCTCCGAATCCTAATATACATATATAATACACAAAATATCTTCTTAGGTCAACAAGTATTTTTTACTTTTTGTCTGTATTTTTTATAATTATCAAACAATTATAACAATAGATACTATTATTTCTTGAAATTTATAGAATTTTTATAATTTTATGCTTGACATTTTCAAATTCAGGGTGTATAATTCAGACATAATAAAAAACAAAGCAAAGTAAACAAATAATTTCCTTCCTTCTTAAGAAAATATTTGATGGTTTGCCAATAACAAATAAGATTTCAAATTTATGAAAGAGAGGTACGGTCCAATGAAAACCTAAGCCCGACTTCAAAAAAATATTAAAGAAACGAGGTACAGTCCAAAGGAGACAGTAGTTTAACTTCAAAACAAATTTTAAAGAAATGAGGTACGGTCCAAAGGAAACAGTAGTTTAACCTAAAACAAAATCTTAAAGAAACGAGGTACGGACCAAAGGACACAGTAGTTTAACCGGGAACAAAAATTTTAAAGAAACGAGGTACGGTCCAAAGGACACAGAAGCTTAGTACTAAAAAGATTTAAGTAATACCTGGTAACAAAATATTATGAAAAGGGGTACGGTCCGATGGGAACATAAGACTAAATCCAAAAAACTAAAATCAAAGAAATGAGGTAAGGTCCGATGGGATCATAATCTTAATTTAATTACCGGCATGGGACGCCGGTCTGGACCGAATGATAACTTCTTTTGTATTCGGGTTACATTCATCAATACGCATCAGGCGTAATCAATATAGATATTTACATAGATATCAATTTCAGGAGGTTAAAAATAATTTAAATGTGTTTTGAGACAGTAAAGTAGGGCATCGGATTGAGTGAATCTCTTATCCGGTGCCCTACTTTTTTGTCTTATTCCTTATTTACTAAGCTTCTCATCAATAGCTGCTGCAGCAGTCTTACCTGCACCCATAGCCAGGATAACTGTAGCTGCGCCTGTTACGGCATCACCGCCGGCATATACATAAGCCTTTGATGTAGCACCCTTCTCATCTGCTATGATACATCCCTTAGCATTGGTCTCAAGACCTTCGGTGGTCTTCTTGATAAGGGGATTAGGAGTCTGACCGATAGCGATAACAGCGGTATCGATATCAAGTACATGCTCCGAGCCTTTTATCTCTACAGGCTTTCTTCTGCCGCTGGCATCAGGCTCACCAAGCTCCATGCTGAGTAACTCTACTCCCTTAAGCCATCCGTTCTCATCACCGATGAACTTGGTAGGATTCTCAAGGAGTTTAAACTGGATGCCCTCTTCCTCTGCGTGCTCTACTTCCTCTTTTCTTGCAGGAAGCTCTTCCTTACCACGTCTGTATACGATATATACATTCTCAGCGCCAAGACGCTTTGCACATCTGGCTGCATCCATAGCAACGTTACCGCCGCCGAATACTGCAACATTCTTACCGCAGTAAACAGGAGTATCATACTCAGGGAACTTATATCCCTTCATAAGATTGATTCTGGTTAAGAACTCGTTTGCGGAATATACTCCGTTAAGAGCCTCTCCCTCAATCCTTAAGAATGAAGGAAGTCCTGCACCTGTACCTACGAAAACAGCATCAAACTGCTCTAAAAGCTCATCAACCATCAGAGTCTTTCCGATGATGGTATTGGTCTCGATCTTAACGCCCAGGCTCTTTAACTTGTCGATTTCCTTCTGTACAATATTCTTGGGCAGACGGAACTCGGGGATACCATACATAAGCACACCGCCTGCTGTATGGAATGCTTCAAAAATGGTTACATCATATCCAAGCTTAACCAGATCGCCTGCTGCGGTAAGTCCGGAAGGACCTGAACCAACTACTGCTACGCTCTTTCCGTTCTTCTTTACATCTATAGCCTTGTCTTTACCATTCTTTAAATGATAATCAGCTACAAATCTTTCTACACGTCCGATACCAACGGGCTCTCCCTTGATACCTCTTACACACTTTGACTCGCACTGCTTTTCCTGAGGACAAACACGTCCGCATACTGCAGGAAGTGCATTGGTCTCAGTGATCTTCTCGTAAGCTTCTTCAAATTTTCTCTCGGCAACAAGAGCTAAGAACTCAGGAATCTTTACAGCTACGGGACAGCCTGTCATACAAGGTCTGTTCTTGCAGTTAAGGCATCTTTGTGCCTCATCTACTGCCATATCCTCTGTATAGCCTGTAGCTACCTCTAAAAAGTTTTTATTTCTGACATCCGGTGCCTGTGCGGGCATAGGATTCTTAGTTAATGACATATTAGGCATTGCAGTGCTCCTTTCCTGTTATACGGCATCTTCCCTCTTCACATGATCTTTTCTCGTAGGGTTTGAACATCTGAGAACGCTTAAGTGCTGCATCCCAGTCGATCTTATGTCCGTCAAAGTCAGGTCCGTCAACACATGCAAACTTTGTCTCGCCGCCAACGATAACCCTGCAGCCGCCGCACATACCCGTACCATCGATCATAACAGGGTTCATGGATACTGTGGTAGGTATATTGTACTGCTCGGTTACACGGCATACGGCACGCATCATAACAAGAGGTCCGATGGCGATAACTTCGTCAAACTTCTCTCCTGCTTCGATCTCTTCCTTAAGTCTGTCTGTAACAAAGCCCTGAAGTCCGTTTGAACCGTCATCGGTAGTGATGATCAGTTTGTTTGAAACAGCCTTCATCTCATCCTCAAGGATGATAAGTTCTTTATTTCTGAAACCGGTGATAACGGTTACGTCAGCACCGAGTGACTTTAATTTCTTAGCCTGGGGATAAGCGATAGCTGTACCGAGTCCGCCACCGATGATAGCAACCTTCTTGATATGCTCAAGAGGTGTGGGCATTCCCAGAGGGCCTGCAAAATCAAGTATCTCATCACCTGTCTTCATAGCAGCCAGATCCTTTGTGGTCTTGCCAACTGCCTGGATGATGATGGTAACCGTACCCTTTTCACGGTCAAAATCAGATACGGTAAAAGGAACTCTCTCACCAAATTCGTCTATTCTTAAAATAACAAACTGTCCGGGCTCAGCCTTCTTAGCCACAAGAGGAGCCTCAATCTCCATCAGGAAAACCTGAGGATTCAAATCTTCTTTTTTAATAATCTTGTATGGCATTTTCTTCTTTTTTCTCCTTCAAACCTTCATTTATCAACTTATCTTATAATGATACTTTCCCTCTCGGGGCCAACAGAAACATATTTTATGAAGCAGCCGATGCTGTCTTCAACGTATGTGACATAATCTCTTGCAGCCTGAGGCAGCTCGTCCCAAGTCCTTGCCTTTGAGATATCACATTTCCAGCCGGGTAAGTACTCAATTACCGGCTTTGCAGCATTAAGAGCTGTAGGGAACGGGAACCTGTCTGTCTCTTTACCGTTTACAACATACTTTGTACATACAGGGATCTTGTCCATGTAACTAAGTACATCGAGCTTGGTAAGAGCTATCTCGGTAGCACCCTGACACTCTACACCGTAACGGGTAGCCACTATATCTATCGGACCAACTCTACGGGGTCTGCCGGTCTTAGCACCGTACTCCTGACCCTCTGCTCTAAGCTTTTCAGCCTCATCACCAAACATCTCGCATACGAAGGGGCCTTCACCTACACATGTAGAATAAGCTTTTACTACACCGATTACAGTATCAACCTTAGCTGAAGGAAGTCCTGAACCTACAGGTGCATAACTTGCCAATGTGTTGGATGATGTAGTATAAGGGATGATTCCGTAGTCAAGATCACGAAGAGCTCCGAGCTGAGCCTCGAACATGATCTTCTTTCCGTCCTTTACAGCCTGTTTAAGTATCTCGCCTGTATCAGCTACAAAAGGCTTGATCTTTTCACAGTACTCATCGAGCCATGCCTTAAGATCATCCATAGTAACAGGCTTAGCGCCGTATACCTTTTCAATAGTGAGGTTCTTCCACTCCATAAGGTCCTTTAAATGCTCTAAAAGCTCCTCAGGATAGAAAAGCTCACCTGCAAGTATGGTCTTCTTTGAATATTTATCCGAATAGAAAGGAGCGATACCCTGCTTGGTTGAACCGTATTTCTTGTCAGCAAGTCTTGCCTCCTCCAATCCGTCCAGGTCTCTGTGCCATGGCAGAAGAAGTGATGCTCTGTCGCTGATCTTAAGATTTTCAGGAGTTATAGCAACACCCTTTGCTCTTACATCCTCCACTTCCTTCATGAGATTTTCGGGATCGAGAGCCACCCCGTTTCCTAGGATATTGATTGTATCCTTTCTGAAAATACCTGACGGAAGAAGATGAAGTGCGAACTTTCCATAATCGTTGATAACGGTATGGCCTGCATTTCCGCCGCCCTGATAACGAACAACTACCTGATAATCATTTGATACCAGGTCGACCATACGGCCCTTACCTTCATCTCCCCAGTTAATGCCTACTATAGCACAGTTTGACATAAAATTATCCTTTCTACATAAAATCTACAAATCAATAAAAAAACACGCAAAATGTATAATAACACATCTTGTAAAAAAACGCAAGTAAGGTGGCACGCCTTTTTTAAGACCTGCCACCTGACATATTTTACTGTTAAAAAGACCTTATATCATAACTCCATCATTTCATGATGGAGCCGTGTCAAACGCTCCGTTGGAACATTCGACATTAAACGATACCCTGAGCGTTCATAGCATCAACAACCTTCTTGAAGCCGGCGATGTTAGCACCTGCAACATAGTTGCCTGCAAGACCATACTCCTTAGCAGCGTCATCAAGGTTGTGGAAGATGTTAACCATGATGCCCTTTAACTTAGCATCAACCTCTTCGAATGACCATGAAAGTCTCTCAGAGTTCTGGCTCATCTCAAGTGCTGATGTGGCAACACCACCTGCATTAGCAGCCTTGCCGGGTACGAAGTAAACCTTGTTAGCCTGGAAGTACTCAGTAGCCTCAAGAGTAGTAGGCATGTTAGCACCCTCGCAAACAGCGATTACGCCGTTAGCAACAAGCTTCTTAGCGTCATCAAGGTTAAGCTCGTTCTGTGTAGCGCAAGGAAGAGCGATGTCAACCTTGATCTCCCACTGATTTGTACCCTCGGTAGCCTTGTCATGATACTGAGCTGAAGGACGCTTTGCAGCATACTCTGTAAGACGTGCACGGTTAACTTCCTTAACTTCCTTAAGGAGTGCAACATCGATACCTTCGGGATCATAGATCCAACCGGTAGAATCTGAACATGTAACAGGCTTTGCACCTAACTGCTGAGCCTTCTGGATAGCGTAGATAGCAACATTACCTGAACCTGAAACTGCACAAGTCTTGCCTGCGATGTCGATGCCGTTTGACTTAAGCATTTCCTCTGTCATGTAAAGAAGGCCGTAGCCTGTAGCTTCTGTTCTTGCAAGAGATCCGCCGTATGAAAGGCCCTTACCTGTAAGTACGCCCTCGAATACGCCCTTAAGTCTCTTGTACTGACCGAACATATATCCGATCTCTCTTGCGCCTGTTCCGATGTCACCTGCAGGAACATCTGTATCAGCGCCGATATATTTGAAAAGCTCTGTCATAAAGCTCTGGCAGAATGCCATGATCTCTCTGTCTGACTTGCCCTTAGGATCGAAGTCTGAACCACCCTTGCCGCCGCCGATAGGAAGGCCGGTAAGTGAATTCTTAAAGATCTGCTCGAAACCTAAGAACTTGATAATGCCAAGGTTTACTGAAGGGTGAAGTCTTAAACCTCCCTTGTAAGGTCCTATAGCGCTGTTAAACTGTACACGGTAACCGGTGTTTACCTGAACCTGTCCCTTGTCATCAACCCACGGAACGCGGAACTTGATCTGTCTCTCGGGATTAACGATTCTCTCTAAAAGAGCGTCGCGTCTGAACTTTTCCTCGTTCTTCTCTACAACAGGGCGAAGGGAGTTAAGAACTTCCTTAACTGCCTGATGGAACTCGGGCTCATTGGGGTTCTGCTTGATAACCAGTTCGATTACTTCATCAACGTATGCCATTTTTCTCCTCCTTTGTGATCCCGCAAAAAAGCATCTCAAAGAACACCCCTTGCTTTCAAGGGATTCTTCAAGACGCCATTGCCTTATCACATATAAAATTTTTATTTTTTCCGAAAGACATTCTATAACATGTACATATATTTGTCAACTGTTTTTTTATAAAATACAGATTGTCTTTTGTGCGCTTCTCAAGTCAATATTCAGACACTTCTTATATATGTAGCAAAATTTGTTATATTTGTATACTTAAGGAACATTTCAAACCCAAATAACGCTATTTACAGCATCATCAAAATTGTTGTTGACAAATGAAGTGCCCAAGAGTAAATTATTACTTGTTATTTTTACCAAGTATGGAGACTTTTATAAACACCGGTGAAAGGAGAAGGTATAAGATGAAATATACTGCCGAAGAAATACTCCAATATGTTAAGGAAGAAGATGTGAAGTTTATCCGTCTTACTTTCTGTGACGTATTCGGACATCAGAAAAATATAGCGATCATGCCCTGCGAACTGCAAAGGGCTTTTGAGTCGGGCATCCCCATTGATGCATCAGCAATATCGGGCTTCGGTGACGAAGTTCATCCGGATCTTTTCCTGCATCCGGATCCCGACACACTTGCTGTTCTTCCCTGGAGACCTGAACACGGCGCCGTTGTCAGGATGTACTGCAGCATTACATATCCTGACGGAAGACCGATAGAGTGTGACACAAGATCCTTCCTCAAAAAAGCTGTCGAGACCGCAAAGGAAAAAGGCTTTACTTTCTCTTTCGGTTCGGAACTGGAGTTCTATCTTTTAGAGCTTGATGATAACGGGAAACCCACCAACATTCCTCACGACCATGCCGGATACATGGATATTGCTCCCGAGGACAAGGGTGAAAACGTCCGCCGTGAGGTATGCCTTACATTAGAGAAAATGGGCATCCGCCCCGAAACCTCGCACCATGAGATCGGACCCGGCCAGAATGAGATTGATTTCCGTTCCTCCGATGCGCTTCATGCGGCTGACAATGCCATGACCTTTAAGACCGTTGTCAGGACTATCGCACAGCGTAACGGGCTGCACGCCGATTTCTCTCCTCTTCCCATAAAGGACGAGCCCGGAAACGGTTTCCACATCAACATTTCCATTTCCCCCACGGATAAGCAGAAGAACATCAATTATGTTATTTCCGGTATCCTTGATAAGATTGAAGACATAACCCTGTTCCTTAATCCGACGCATGATTCCTATCTCCGTCTCGGACACAACAGGGCACCCAAATACATCTCATGGTCACATGAAAACCGCTCACAGCTGATGCGCATACCCGCAGGGACCGAAGAACAAAAGGCAGAGCTCCGCTCTCCCGACCCTTCGGCGAACCCTTATCTCGCTTACGGTCTGCTGATCTACGCCGGTCTTTACGGAATAGAGCACAAGCTTGAGCTTCCCGAAGCTGCCGACATCAATTTCTTCAAGGCCGACAAGAGCACGCTTTCAAAATTCGGACAGCTGCCCGATTCTCTTGAGCTTGCAAGAAAGAATGCCGCAGACAGTGAATTCATCAAAAATCTCATACCTGATCAGATAATAGAACTTTACTGCAGGTAAATATAAAAACAATCCCGGATAACAATCGGAAAGGAGGGAGAACATGGACGACGAAAGTCCTATATACAGTGTACTTTTAGTCACTTCATCAAAAAGCTTTGCAGATCTGATGGCCGAACATCTCCCCGAGTCCGATTTCAGTCCGATACATATTGCCCCGACGATCAGCTCGGCAAGACGAAAAACAGGGGAATATTCTTATGATCTTGTCATCATAAACTCTCCGCTTTCCGATGATGTCGGGACAAGATTTGCCATAGACGTCAGCAATAATTCCGCAGTTCTTCTGCTTGCCAATGCCGAAATCTATGAGGAAATGAACTACAGACTCTCAAGGCATGGCGTCTTTACGCTTGGAAAACCGTTTTCAAAGGCAATGATCGCCACTGCCATCAACTGGCTTTCCAGCGCCCGCGAGATCATCCGCAGGACACAGAAGAAATCAAGCTCCATCGAAGAAAAGATGGAAGAGATCCGTCTTGTCAACCGTGCAAAGTGGCTTCTTATCAACGCACTGAAAATGAGTGAACCCGAGGCACACAGATACATTGAAAAGCAGGCCATGGACAGATGCGTTCCAAAGGTTACTGTTGCAAACGAGGTCATAAATACTTACGCATAAGGAGGTTATCTTTATGAAGAAAAAACTGTTTTCTCTCATGCTGTGCCTTGTAATGATGCTCTCCGTCATAGGAGTCATTACTCCCGAAGGCACTCAGGCCGCATCTGTTAAGCTGAACAAGAAAAAGGTCACCCTCTATGCAGGTAATACATATAAGCTTAAACTTAAAAATGCAAGCGGTACGATAACCTGGAAAAGCTCCAAATCCTCTGTCGCCACTGTAAAAAAAGGTCTTGTAACCGCAAAGAAAGCCGGCAAAGCTACTATTTCGGCTTCCTTCAAAAACAAAACCTATAAATGCAAGTTAACCGTCAAAGAGTTCGAGAGCAGCTTTAAGGCCGTATCAAACATGAATATCGGCTGGAACCTCGGTAACTACTTCGATGCAACCGGCAATTGGATGAAAGGGCAAAGAATAGAGACATTCCTCACCGGCTGGGGAAACCCGATAATTGACGAAAGCCTGTTCAAAAAGCTGAAAAATCTGGGCTTCGGTGCAGTAAGGATCCCCATCACCTGGTTGTATCATTTCGATGAAAACGGAAATATCGATGCCGAATGGATGGCCAAGGTAAAAGAAGCCGTTGACTGGGCGCTCGATAATGACCTGTACTGTATCATCAACATTCACCATGACACAGGCGCCGCAGAAGGCGATAAGGATAAATGGCTCTTTGCGTCCATGTCGAATTACAACAAAAACCACGAGCTTTTTTCAAAGATATGGAAGCAGATAGCCACAGAATTCAAGAACTATCCCGAAACACTTCTGTTTGAGAGCTTCAACGAGATGCTCGATGAAAGCTGTGACTGGAACAACGCTTCAGACGATGCGGGCAAAGCCATCAACAGCTACAACCAGTTATTCATAGATACCGTCCGTGCAACCGGAGGTAAAAACTCCACCCGTAACCTGATATGCAATACATATGCCGCAGCTACAGGCGAAAGCGTTTTAACCCGCTTCGTGGTTCCGACAGATGTCGTTAAAGATCATATCATCGGTCAGGTACACTTCTACCAGCCATACGAATTCATCACAGATTCCGGCATCACCTGGACAACACCCAAAAAGGAATACAGCTCCTATATAGAGAATACGGTGGACAATTCCATCAATTATGTCGGTAAAACCTTCAGTACCATCGGTCCCGACAAGAAAGGCATTCCGGTTATCATCGGAGAGTTCGCTACCGACAATAAGAACAACACGGCTGACCGCATAAAGTGGTACACCAGAGTCATAAAGGATGCCAAAAACTGGGGTATCACCTGCTTCATCTGGGACAACGGCGATCCGAACACAATGGGGCACATCGATAGAACCGGAACAAACGATGCCTTCATCGATATAATCAATGCCTGCATAAATGCGGCAAAATAAAAAATTAACCTTATAAGAATTAAACGGGAGTGGATCAAGCCACTCCCGTTTAATTCTAAATTATCTTACAATCGTTACCTTCCCTATATCATAATACAGGTTTTCGTCCGTTACCAGCGGATTATGTGAAAGATCCAGAGTGGTCAGCTCCGTATACATGCAGTTGAGCTTCTCAAGCTTCGGATTGTTGCTGAGATCGATCTCGGAAATCATGTTAAACGGAAATTCAAGCTGTACCAGCTTAGGATTATTGCTTACATCAAGACTCGAAAAATCGGCAGCGTTCAAACCGCATATTAGGATTTCAAGATTAGGATTGTTGCTTACATCTATTTTCGAGATCAAACAGTTATAACAGGATAATTCCCTAAGCTCGGTATTGCTGCTCACATCGATGCTTGTCAGCTGATTTTCACCTGCATACAGGCATTCCAGATTCTTATTGGAACTTACATCAATTTTATTCAGCTGATCACTATTGCAATAGAGATAGCCAAGTCGGGGATTATTACTTACATCGAGACCCATCAGCGGATTATGATTACAGTCAAGATATAAAAGATCCTTATTCTTTGACACATCCAGATCAAATATTGAATTCTTGCCGCAAACAAGGGTATTAAGATCGTAAGCATTACTTACATCCAGGGTCTTTATTTTATTACTTTCGCAGTTGAAATAACGAAGCTTGGTGCATTTTGAAATATCAAGGTTTTCAATTGCGTTTTCCTTACAGGTGAGATGTGAAAGTTCCGTACAATTCCCTATATTTAACGATTCAAGCTGATTCTTATCACAGTACAGGCTTATCAGATTGTTGTTTTGGCTTAAATCCAGAGAAGTCAGTTCATTGCCCGTACAATTAAGGGTACTGAGATTTTTGAAAAATTCTATGCCTTTAAGGTCTTTGATCCCGGATGAAGCTACATTTATATCGGCTTCACCAAGCTCGGCGAAATTCAGTACGCCGTTTTTGTCAAAATCAATCTTGTCCATAACATAAAGCCTGAATATCATATCCGGGAAATTTTTACCGTCTATAACAACTTCGTCATAGTCATCTGCGTCCTTTGACTTATCAATATTAACGATCATTTTCGCGTCTTCATCGGCACCCTTAAGGCTGTCAACATCTATATCCTTAAACTCAAACTCCTCGGCGCCGACTGCCTTGTTTTCCGTCACATTATCATCAGCGTCGGTAACAACAAGCCGGCCCTCTCCTGCTTTGATCGTCTCGGTCGAACCGTCGGCGATCTCAATCTCTGCCTTTCCTTCCAGACAGTAATTTATGGTCCTGACACCGCCGTCTTCTTCGGGGATTACCTTGACAGCAACAACCGTACCGCGTATTGCCATGGTTGTATTCGGAGTTTTAACGCTTAGGTTTTCATCATTTGAAAATTTCTTTTGCAGCTCAACCACCATTTCACCCTTTATCAGATTGATAGTCAGCTTCTTTTCTGAATCAGCTATAAAGGATGCCTCGGTATCATGCTCAAAATGGGAATATGTCGATCTGTCGCAGTCAATACGCGTAAAACCGTCATGACCGACTCTTAAATAGTCCTTGTCACGTATTTTCAGGCCTTCATACGCATCCATGGACGAGCCGTCCCTGTCAACATTTACGGTTCCGGACGTATCCATGATCTTTATATTGAAATAAGATGTACTCTTTAATTTAAATATCAAAAAAAGCACAACTCCGATCACCACCAAAACTCCGGCTATAAGAGGGATAAGTATTTTCTTCTTCATGTTCTCGCTTCCTCCTTCTTAAAGATGAGTACCAATTCTTTTTTATTATAGTTTTGTTTTGGGAATTTTTCAATAATCAGTAAAAAATTGTTTTTTATTTAAGACTTATTTCTATTACGGGACGTACCATAATGAATTTTTCATCAGTATCCCAGCCGTCCGCTCTTATATAACCGCTGCCGATAACATATACCGCATAGAATGCATTATATCCAACCGTTCTGAGCCACCACAGACCTGAAGCAAGCCCTTCCGAAGTAGTTGTTTCATCTATCTCTGCTCCGTTTGCCAATGCATATTCGGTAGGTGCACACTTACGCAAGTCATCATATGCTTTACGATCTTTAGAAAAACCGTACGAAGCATTAGTAGCTTCTTCTAACGAAAGCAGAAATACTTTATCTTCTGTAGCTGCACTTTTACCAAAGTTCGGATAAACAGGATTTTTACCATTCTTTATCTTTTTCGTATTGATCTTTTCCTTTTCTGCATCTGTAAAAGCGGTATTATAGAAATCATTGTTCAGCCACTTTCTTAACGAACATTTTTTCCATCTGATCCATGTTTCTGCTTTTGCATGATAAGGTTTAGAATCAAGTCCATACTTGCTCATAACCAAAAGCTCCGATTCAGTCCTTTTAAGAACTATCCATCTTATTGGTTCTGCACCGTTTTCCGTATCATTATCCTGTTCATAGATCCCGAACGTAATGATATCACCCTGCTTTGCCTCGGATATATCTACGATGTTATCTTCTGTGCTTCCTGCGATCTTTATAGTTACATCTATTCCGTCATTCTCCCCGGTAAGCTTCAATAATCCTAAAGCCTCATCCGTAAGTTTTACCTTCAGTGCAGGACGAAGACCAAAACCTTCCGCATAGAAGTCTTCGCCGTCATCTTCATCACGATGAACGGTTTCAATCTCGTATTCATCGTAGTCGACCGTGATAACAGCGCCCGTTTCCGAAACCATCCGGAACGTCCCATCTTTCTCACCGGGAGTTCTAAGCCACCAATAACATGCATATGCACCATCCCTTGCCTTATGAACGGTATTGTCCATATACTTGCCACATGTCCAGACTCCGGTAAAACAACCATCTCCGTCAAAATCATGATCGGATATTGCAAACATTGTTGCGCCGCATCTTCTGTAGGTATCTATGGTATAACAGAAGTACCCCTCATTTTTATTCATTTCATTTTCGGACAGAAGAAAAACCTTATCCACTGTATTAACGTCGGTAAGTTCTGTATCGGCTATAATGGCAGCCTCTTTATCGTTAAATGTTTCTTTTATAAAATCACCGTTAAGATAAGCTCTCAGATAACGGTTTTTCCAAGAGACTTTTTCCTTTTTATCACTATTCCCGTCTTCCGTGCCATAATATGAGGTCTTCATGTCAGCCTCACTTATTATATGTCGGGTGACAAGGAAAAGCTCGGAACCATCGTTTGAAAGAACTACCCATTCAAGCGGTTCCTTTCCGTTTTCCAAATTGTTATCGGTTTCAAATGAACCGAACTGAACTATGTCACCTACAGAGTACGTATTACCATCACCGGGCTTTCCCTCTATGATCACAGTCTGAGCCGTGCTGTATTTGCCCCAGACCTTATTCCCATTGTTATTCTTATATGCTCTTACCTTTATGTAATAGACTCCGGCATTAAGATTATCCACGGTAAATGTACGCTTTTTCTTGCCGCTCAGCTCTAATAATTGTATTTCCTTATATTCCTCTTCACCCGGCAGCTTTGCCATTACCTGATAACCATCTGCGCGCTTGGTTATTCCTATGGTCACGGTAACCGAAGAACCGTTTCCGTTTACAGAAACGGTAATTGTGGGCTGTTTAGGCTTTGTGGCCGCAGAGATCTCCGAAATGTTCGGAATGACTCCCGCTATCAATGTTAATATCAATGCAACCACCAAAAGTTTTCGTAAGATCTGTCTCTTCATTTCCATCTTCCTCTTCTTTTTGTCATCCTGAGCGTCAGCAAAGATCTTATTTCATAAGGACTGAAGATTCTTCGCTTCACTCAGAATGACACCGATTTTGTGACGGCAAAACTTTATTTTATCACTTTGCGGTTCCTTGCAGGATGAGTTCGGAAAGCTGTGTAATTCTGCCGTCCTGGTTATCAAGGATTGCAAACTTAAAATACTTGTACGGTTTTGAGGGAGTATCCAGTTTGAAAGTGTATTTCTTGTAGTTCTTTGGTTTCATTGTCTTGTCATCTGTAACCGAATGTATTACTTCCCATTCTTCACTGTCCTTCGGGAGCTCTGTATTTGCTCCGTAAAGTACCCATGACTTCGGATTTCTCCCCTCATATGACATTGTATCATTTCCGGTCATCAGAACATAAGCTTCCACAGATATAGTTTCCGGTGCTTCCCAGATAACATATCCCGGATTTTTTTCATAACAGAATTTTGTTTTCTTATTACCATCCAAAAGATATTTTGCGCCTTCTGTGGGTATGACAGCACGATTAGCAGAAAATACCCTTCCGTTTTTAACCTCACCCAATTCATTCGGTGTAGCTTCATAAACTTCACCGACCTCATTGTCGTCATCGTAATGATCATTTATGTCGAACTCTTCATAATAAGCCGGCAGATCTGAGGTTTTTCCGGCATTGGCCCACTCTTCTGCTCTGGTCTTTCCCGTAGGAATTATCAGACTGTCTGCATCATCGCCAAGATTTACTTTTAAAGCCGGACGAATTCCAAAACCATTATTCTCAATGTATATTTCTCCGGCGTCTCCATCCCATCCGTAGTAAACATCGTCACCTTCGCCATCCACTAATATTATATAGCCATCGTGTGTTACCATGCAGTAATCAGCCTCATCATCCTCTTTAGGATCATAATCATCCACTGTACGGGTCCACCATAAGCATGCTAACTTTTCCCTGTTGGCTACATAGTACGGAGGACTATCTATAGCTTTCCATACCCATACATATTTCATGTTATCACCGGGTTTACGATTTTCAGCATAAACAGTTGCTCCGCACATAAGGTCCTTTTCCTCAGCAAAACCATAAGCCGGATTAGCAATATCTTCCTCTGAGAGAAGGAAAATCTTATCGGTCGTACCCGTATCAGCCAACTCTGTAGCGTTTATGATCTCTGCTTCTTCTGCGGTAAATGACAGATTTAAAAAGTATTCGTTCAGCCACTTTCTCATATCACTTTCGTTCCAGGTCAGCTTCTTCTTATAATTCCAGTTTATGACACCGCTGTCCAGAGCGAATAAACTCACCATAAAAAGCTTTGAGTCCTCATTGGAAAGGATGATCCATTCTATAGGCTCCATACCGTTCTTAAGATCCCCATCCTGCTCATATGAACCAAACATAACTATGTCACCTACAGCATATTTAGCATTTGCTTTTTCTTCTATTGTCACAGTCTGAGCCGTACTGTACTTACTCCACACCTTTGTACCGTCTTCAGTCCTGTATGCCCTGACCTTTACGGAATACTCTCCCGCATCAAGATTATCAACGGAAAAAGTGCGCTTTTTCTTGCCACTCTGCTCTAATATCTGTAATTCCTTATATTTCTTTGCTCCCGGCAGCTTAACCATTACCTGATAACCCTCTGCACGCTTGGTTTTTCCTATGGTCACGGTAACCGAAGAACCATTTTCGTTTACAGAAACGGTAATCATGGGTTTCTTAGGCTTAGTGGCCGCGGAGATCTCCGAAATGTTCGGAATAACTCCTGCTATCAATGTTAATATCAATGCAAATACCAAAAGTTTTCGTAAGATCTGTCTCTTCATTTTTTACCTTCCTCATTTTATATTCAACCATAATACCGGGCGGACACCGCTCTCCTCAGTAGGTGAACACTTATAAACACTTCCGTCATACAGGTATTCCTGAATCTTCTTTGTTTTTGCACCGTTCGTGCGAAGCCAGATATTATTGGTGTCTCCGTTTGCATCCCTGCTCATGGCATTATATATCGCAAGGTCTTCATCCTTGTCATATTCTTTGTAATCCTTCACTCCTAAATACTTATTATACTCGGAAAGTGACAGGATATATACTTTTTCTTCCTTTTTATCCACAGTAACGGTTGCTATCAAAGCCTGTTCCTTATCTGTAAATGATTTCTTAAGGAAATCTTTATTCAGATAACTGCAGAGCGCGGATTTTGCCCAATCCGATTTCTTTACAGATGAGGTGTATTTACGTTCTTCAATGACGTATCTGCTGATAAGAAGTACTCTTCCGTTCTTTTCATCATATTCAAGGATTTCCCATTCAATGGGAGTATTTTCTTTATCATTGGAACTTCCGAACAAAACATAAGCTTTTTCTACTACAGGCTCAGCATCTTCCTTTACCGAAAGATTATTTGCTTCAATGATCTCATCATTCAGGTCGATCCAGAATGAAGGGCGGACACCAATGATATCAAAATCCACACTGCTGTCTCCATCATCTATAATGCCGTAATCCCTGACAACCACATGTGCGTCTTCTTCATAATCTTCATAGTCTTCCCAGTCCCAGCCGGCAAAATAATCCTTGGACCTGTTTGCCTCTCGCAGCCACCAGTAATCGGCAACTCCGTCAACAAAAGTTGCTATCCTGTCATATCTGTCATCGTAATATTTATAAGCCTCACTTTCAGAAATGATGAATATCTTGTCTTCGGTATCTTTGCTTGCAAGAGTCTCATCTTCATGTACTATAATTGATGATCTGATAAGTTCCTGCTCTTCAGCCGAAAATGCATTGTTATAAAATTCAGAATTAAGCCATGCGCGGAGAGAGCATTTTTCCCATGTAAGTTTTCCTTTTTTATCAAACTCTATATGACGGATAATATATTTGGATATTACCAAAGCCTTTTTCCCATCTGCGGAATACTCCAGTACTTCCCACTCCAAAGGCTGTTTTTCTGTTTTCTGATATTTCTTTTTTTTCTTAGCTCCGTATTCCAGTTCATAACTGCCCAGAACTATCGTATCTGCTTTCCGTTCGCCCTTAAGGCTTATCAGGCCGTTGTCATAAAGCTTTGCTACTCCCGGATAGTTTTCCTTTACGAAAGCTGTCGCATCAACAGTCTTATATTCGTCTGTCTGAGTCTTGACTCCCTCACGTTCATTAAGTCTTACCTCACTCAGAACAGCTTCGCTCTCTTCAGTCTTTTTTCCGTTCTTACGATATGCCGTTACCTTGAAACTGTAATCTCCCGGCTCAAGGTCTGTGACACTGTAATCCAGATATTCCGAAGTGCTCTGCTTAAGCTCCGCAATCTTCTTATAATCATGGTCGGCCTCGGATTTCATATAGATATAATATCCGTCAGCATTTATGGCCGTTTCAATACGTACATCTATCTTTTTATCCTGCCTTAATGCTGTCAGATTGATCATCGGAGCAATAAGCGCATTTTTATCAAAGTTCAGGTTGATATACATTGCGGGACGAACGCCGGTTTCATCTTCGGTTACAAAATCGCTAACGGTATCACCTTCTAACGTTACTATCTTAAATAAATCTACACCAAAGTCATCATCATAATATGAGAACGTCCTAAGCCACCAGTATCCGGCCTCATTGTCGAAATAATATCCTACTCTGTCCTTCGCATCAGCCAAACACTTACCTAATTCAGATTCAGACAATAAAAAGACACGGTCTAAGGTTTTAGGGTTATCTTCCCCGTTTTCCAGTGACGACTGCAGGATCAAAAGCTTTTCCTCGCTAGAGAAAGTATCCTTATAAAATTCGGAATCAAGCCATCCCCTGAGCGTACTGTCTTCCCAGCGTTCAAGATCGTCCGAATCGTTTAAAACACGATCTTCCAAAATGTTTTTGCTTAAAAGAAGGGCTTTGCCCTCTTTTTCGTCATAATCAAGAAGCTGCCATTCAATAGTTTTCTTTTCACCCTCATATTCAAAAGAGCCCATTTTTACATAAACTCTTTTAACAATGTTATTTTCATGTTCAGCCGAAAAATCTATCGTTCCGGCCTCATAAAGAGCATAAAGCTTCGGATAGTTCGTTTTCACATAGCTTCTGGCCTGCTCCACGTCAAGAGGTTCAAAAGTGTACGATGCTTTTATTGTAAATGTCGAAACTTCGCTGTACTTGCCCCAGACCTTCTTACCGCTTGCGTTTTTGTAGGCTCTTACCTTTACGGAATAGTCTCCGGCAGCAAGGTTGTCCATGGTATATGTGCGCTTTTTCTTGCCACTCAGCTCTAATGTCTCTATTTCAGTATATTCCTCTTCTTCGGGCAGCTTTGCCATTACCTGATAGCCCTCTGCACGCTTGGTTTTTCCTATGGTCACGGTAACCGAAGAACCGTTCTCGTCAACCGTAACGGTAATCTTAGGTTTTTTAGGCTTGGAGGCTGCCGAAATACCGGTAATATCCGGCAATATTCCTGCCACCATAACTGCTGCAAGCACAAATACCAAAAGTTTTCTTAAAATCGGTCTCTTCATTTCTGCCATCCTTTCTGTCGGCCAAGAGCAATCACAGGATCATGTCAATGACCTTAAATTACGTCTCACATTATAATTTCAAGTATACTTTCATTTCCATAAAAAAACAAGTGTCCCAAAGGGACACTTGTTTCAACCCGGTTTTTCAACCGGTTATCACTTTTCTTTTTTGTTTTTCACAGCCTTTTTATAGAATCTGTCAATGCACTTATAGGTGTTATCACTTATGGCATGCTCTATAACACAGGCTTCCTCAGCTGCAACATCCTTTTTTACCCCAATGTGGATCAGTACTTCCGTAAGCAGCTTATGCTTCTTATATACCTTATCGGCAAGGGTTCTTCCCTCATCGGTAAACTTTATGAACCCGTTATCATCAAATGTGATATACCCGCGTTCCTTCAGCTTTTTCATGGCAACGCTGACGCTCGGCTTGGAAACATTGAGTTCATTTGCCACATCTATCGATCTTGCATATGAGTTTTTCTCCTGTAACATCAGAATGGCTTCAAGGTAATCTTCTGCTGATTGATTAATCTTCATATTTTTTGCACCCCCAAAAACGTATTAGACATATTATACACCTATTTTGATGTTTTGTCACTACTTTTTTAAGCTCTCTTAAACTTAACTTTACTTCCGACACCCGACTTCTTAAGGAGTTTTACGAGCGCTTCGAACTCTTCATCAGTTGCTGCGGAGATGTAGAACGTTGCGTTAGCCTTGATCCCGTCAAATGCGCCGGGTGCGATCTCCGTGATGTTAGCCGAAAGCTTGATGGTTTTTAGGTTCTTTGCTCCGCTGAACGCATCCTCTCCGATCGAGGTGATGGACTCTGCAAGAGTAACCTTCTTAACACTTGTGTTATCCTTCATCGCACCTTCGCCGACTGTTGTTACAGGTACGGACTTGCCGTTAACCTTAACGGTTGCGGGGATCGATGCCGATGCTGTTGTTGCCTCAACTGCTGTAAGGACAACTCCGTCATCTTCAACTGCGTAGATCTTCGAGATCTCGGATCCGTCTGTCTTCTTGCTTCCTACAGTTACAGACACGTTCCCTTCCGCATCGGTTTCGGTAAGTGTTGACGAAGCGCTTCCGTCAGCCTTCGTCTTAACAACGCTCTCGCTGCTTGATCCGTCAGCGTTCTCTACAGTTGTTGTGCTTGTAGCTGTACCGGACTTGCTGATGGTCGCTTTCTCCTTCTCTGTTGCAAGAACGTTACCGTTCTCGTCAGTAGTTGTTGCGGTACGTGTAAGGCTTCCGTCTGCCTTCTCAGTGATCTTTTCCTTCGTTGTGCTACCGTCGGCATTCTGAGTCGTCGTGTTTGTCTTCGACGATCCGTCTGTGTTCACTGTAGTCTTGGAAGTACTTGAAGATCCGTCCGCATTCTTCTCTGTGGCTGTGATAGTCTTTGTTCCGTCTTCCTTAGTCTTTTCAACAACCTTTGAAGTGCTGAGGACATTGCCGTCCGCATCCTTCTCGGTGCTTGTTGTTGTAACAGATCCGTCGGGCTTCTCAACTACCTTCTCGGTAACCTTGCT